>ERZ808040.1306-NODE-1306-length-17160-cov-5.328689_pt1 | contig 17160 bp, 16 predicted proteins | sample MGYA00380191_ERZ808040 | MGnify/ENA primary metagenome ERZ808040 (study PRJEB31490, sample SAMN06133395) | mouse gut metagenome | isolation source: J6 | host: mice | place: China: Chengdu | collected 2015-05 ... | reverse complement strand
TGAAAATCACTTCTTTATCTTTTCCTTTTTCAATTAAATCATCAAAAAAGAAAAAACTCAAGTTTACTCTGCCTAAAATTTTCATATTTTATTTTTAGAGATTACATAGTCTCATATCATTAGAATTGATGCAGAATTTTACTATAATTAAAATTGGCAATTATGAAAGGAGTTTTTATGCAGACTCTAATCAAACCATCTGCCGCTATCCGCCAAAACTATGCTGAAATTGCAAATCTTTGTAAAGTTTCCGCTGTGCCAGCGATAATGGCATGGAATGCGCACTTCGGCTTCTGGATGCTTTTGAAGAAAAAGTTGGTTATCTCAAAACCACTCCAATGATTGGATGCGCCAGGTTAAAATATATTCTTTCCAAATACCGCGCGATTACTTTCTGGTCACATTTATGGCTTGTGTAAGAAATTTGTGATTTTATTTCATTTTCTACTTTAATCAAATATCTCAAAAACAACTGTCTTAAAGATTCCTCAAAATAATACAACTCTACAATATCCTCGGGATTCCATTTGAAATATTCCCGGCACAGCCTGTAAGTGCCAGAAACGCCGCCAATAACGCCACCCATTCTTATTTATATCTTCTTCATCTTACATTTACCCTTTGTTTGTTGAATTGTTCAATTTCCAAAGAAATCCGCTTTTCTTTATCATTGCCGCAGCCGCTCTATGATGCTGACTTTAGCAATTTGCCGGTACAAGAGTGTCGGTATCGCTACGGTCAGGAGGATAAGGGATGGATAGATCACCAGCATGGGCCACATGACAAAGCGATAGGTGAAGAACCAAATCCCGCTGGAAATTCCCCTTACGACTACTACAGAAAACAGAACGCCAAGAACAGCCGATGTGAGAATCGTCCCCACCGCATAATACAGTCCCTCAAAGGAGAGCATACGCTTTAGCTGCTTGCCGGTCATGCCAATGCTTTGCAGCATGGCAAATTCTTTTTTTCGGATGATAACGCTGGTCAGGACGGAGTTGACAAAGTTCGCGATACCGATAATTCCGATGATGATACTTAACGCACCGCCGATGGTGATGATAAGGGAAGTGAGGTCGCCAAAGGAGTTGGTATAGGTCGCCTTAGATTCAAAATCCATACTTGGCTCCACACTGTTGATATAGCTGTTCAAAAACTCTGCCATGTCAGTTTCCGTTCCCTCTTTCACATCAAAGGGGAAATTGACCAGATGAGGGCTATCACACAGAGGCAGGAAGATTTCTGTCGGGAGATAGAAGCGGGCTTCGCCTGTGTTGCGGGTGGTGGCCGTATTCTCATTGGCCCGGACTTTTGCCAGGATGATAAAGTCATAGCTATCTGTGATGGCAGTAGAAAGTTCCTCCGCTCTCAGATGGTTGATCCGCACCGTATCTCCAACGCTGATATTGGGGTTGTCTATGACGGTTCCATCGTCGTTACACTCTACGCTCAACAGGATATATTTTCCTGTTTTCAGTTTTTCCAAGTCAATCGTTCCCTCTATGGCCTCCATGCCGTTTAACAGAAAATCGTCCGCGCCATACAGACTTACAAAGGGATTTCCATTCTGATCTTTGTTATAGCTGAAAAAGGCATTGTGTTCTGTGGAAAACGGTTCTTCCAACATACGGGAGGTATAGAGCCTGCCGCCATCCTCGAAACCTTCATTTTGTTTGACAGATTCGATAAAATTCTCCGAAAGGTCGCTTTCACTTTTTTCAAATTGGAACTGAAAATAGCCTGCGGTAGAGATCACAAAGTCCGTATCTAAAAATTTAGCAATATACTTGTCAATATCAAAACCGCCAGACAGAGTGAATACCGTGTTGAACAGCACCAGGCTCAGCGTCATGGACATGATGACCAGTACCGTTCGTTTGCGGTTTCGACCCAGGTTTGCCAGCGCCATAAAGTGGAGCTTTGCGCCGTGGGTCGTTTTTTTGTCTTTGGCCCTGCGCTTTCCAAATGCTGTCGTATCATTTTCCATGTAGCGGATGGCCTCGATTGCAGAAACCGTACCGGCAATCTTCGCGGGCTTGCGGACGCTGACAAAGACAGTAAAAAGAGCGAAAGCAGCGGAACCAATGAAAATCAGAGGATTTACCGTTACTTTAACACCGGCGTCTGCGGTATAACTCGTTCCGTTCATCAGGAAAGGTACCAAGGTCCGGCCAATGAAGAAGCCCACCAGCAGGCCAATGGGAATACCAATCAGGGATAACCGGAGCGCCTGCCGGTTGATAAGCCGCTTGATCTGCCGCTTTGTTGTTCCCAGCGTTTTTAGTTGTCCATAGGACTGAATATCCTGAATGACGGAAATCTGGAAAATGTTGTAGATAATCAAATACCCTGTTACAACAATCAAAGCAACGCCGATCATGCCGGAAACCAGCATGGCAGGATTATCCGTTAATGCGCCGCTCTGATAGGCCGGACTAACACGGGCAATCACATAATTGCCGTCCTCCTTGCTGCTGCCCATTGTATCGCAGGTATAGCCGGTTTCGGAAAGAAGATGATGGAGCTGGGTTTCTATATCGCCCCGTCCTCTGAACATCACATAGGCGGAAACAACGCCGGAATAATCATTGTCCACAGGATAGGTATAGGTCAAAATATCCGAATGGGCATCCACAAAGGCTTTTGACACAATCAGCCTCCCGATGTTGCTCAAGCTGTCCGTTTCCCAGAAACCGCAGAGTGTGAAATCGGTGGTGTATGACTTTCCTTTTATTTCATAGGTCAAAGAAACAGTTTCCCCGATCTGCGCTGGTACGCCCAGGGCATCCAATGTCTTTGTGTCCGCGATGATTTCATTTTCTGCTTCGGGCCGGTGTCCAGTTGTGGGTGTGAAACGGGCAAATTCCAAAGCGGTATCATCCATATACCACAGGTCAGACCGCCAACGCTCCAAGCCCGGATTTTTCAGCCGGTAGGTCACCGCCTTTGTATAGGCGATGCGGTCAATTAGGGGACTTCCCGCCACATCATTGTAAACCTCGTCGCTGATATAATTTAAGACCGCCTGCCCCTCACCTCCGGCCTTACGGATGTTCTGATCGTGAACGGTGTCCATCAGGCCAGACCCAAGGGTGAAGATTGTGGTAAAGAGGATGGTTGTCAGAACGATTGCGATAATCGCAATGATATTCCTGCTTTTGTTGGTCTTGAAGTAACGGTCTGACAGTTTTTTGATGACCGCGCCGTTGTTGTTGCCAAATAAAATGTCATTCATCGTCAGCGCCCTCCTTACTCAAAAATCCTGCCGTCCTCAATGCGGATAATGCGGTCGGCAAGCTGGGCAATCTCGTTGTTATGGGTTATCATCACCAGCGTTTGATGGAATTTATTGCTGGTCGTTTTCAACAGGCCAAGCACATCGCCGCTCGTCCGGCTGTCCAGATTGCCGGTCGGTTCATCTGCCAGAACGATAGCGGGCTTGGAAATGAGGGCGCGGGCGATGGCGACACGCTGCTGTTGTCCGCCGGACAGGTTGTTTGGCATATTGTTCAGCTTATCCCCCAGGGCCAGCAGACACACTACTTCATCCAGAAATTTCCTGTCTACGATTTCACCGTCCAGCTCCACGGGCAGGACGATATTTTCATAGACATTCAGAACAGGGACAAGATTGTAATTCTGGAAGATAAACCCGATGTTACGCCGACGGAAAATGGTAAGCTGTTCGTCATTCAGAGAAGACAGTTCCCTGTTCTTGATCTGAACGCTGCCGGAAGTTGGCACGTCCAGACCGCCCATCATATTCAGCAGAGTGGACTTGCCGCTACCGGAGGTTCCGACAACAGCGACAAATTCTCCCTGCTCAATAGAGAGAGTCACGCCGTCCAATGCCTTTGTGATATTCGGTTCCGCACCATAATATTTTTTGAGGTCAGTTGTTTGCAAAATGCTCATGGTTTTCACCATCCTTTCTGTGATGACGTCAGTCTAACAGCCAATTCTCACAGAAATGTCACGGTACACTGTTTTTTCACACTTGAAATGTCACAAGTCGCTGACATTTCAATAAATTTTATCCACGGGTAGAAAAACAGAAAATGTAGAACCATATCCCACCTTCGATGTGACCTTGATGTAGCCGCCCTGCATGGTAATGATCTCACGGGCAAGGTACAGTCCTATGCCGATGCCTTCAATGTCATGTACTTCTTCTTCCCGGTAAAAGCGTTTGAAGATGATTCCCTGTCTGCTCTCCGCTATTCCTTTGCCGCTGTCGGTTATGTCGATTTTCACATGAAACTCCCAGCTTTGCACGGAAACCTGAATATCGCCGCCTGCCGGGGTGTACTTCACTGCATTGTCCAGAATATTGAACAGCGCCTCGCCTGTCCATTTCCTGTCATGGGCCAGCGTGATATCTTCCGGACAATCTACACTGACATGAATCTTCTTCCTTTCGGCGTTCAGCAGAATACCGCCCAGCGCTGCCGCCAGCGTATCATAAAACGGCTGTATCTTTCTGTCCAGTGAAATGACGCCGGTTTCCAGCCGGGAGGTCTTTATCATGGCCTGCATGAGAAAATCCAGCTTTTCAAGCTGGCCGCTGGAAGCCTGCAAAAACTCCCGCTGCTTTTCCGCCGGCACAGGCTGTTCCAGCAAAGTGGCATTGATCATTTTCAGATTGCTGACCGGCGTTTTTACCTGATGGGATATATCGGAGATCAATTCCTGCAAATCAGCCCGTTCTTTCGCTATACTCTCCCGATTCTCGCGCAGTACATCATAGAGGTGGGCCAGCCGGTAATTGATTTTGAAAAAAAGATTTTCTTCTTCGTGCATTTGCAGCGGTGGTGCTGCTCCATTTAACATATCGTCTATCGTCCGGCACAGGTTGTCCGAGAATAACACCAGCTTCCGGCGCAGAAAGACCACAAAAAGAACTACACAGGAGAGCACCAGCAGAATAAACAGCAGGCACAGCCACACGATTGCTGCATTTTCAGTAAAGAGGAACGCCGAAATAATCATCACAATGGAGAGTACACCTAAAAAAGCTGTTCCCGCCGCACAGACGCGGTTAACGGAAAGTTTACTCCCATTCACTTTTTCATCCCTCCAATCCACATATAACCCATGCCATAGACCGTCTTAATATACTGCAGGCCGTCCGCTTCGATTTTTCCCCGGATACGGCTGATCGCAACAGTCAAATTATGTTCATCCACAAAATTTTCATCTGCATCCCACAGTTTTTCAAGAAGTACCTGACGGGTTAAAACAATTTTCGGATTTCTCACCAGCACCTTTAACAGGCGGTATTCCAGCGGCGTGAAGATAACCGGTTCCCCGGCGAGGGCAGCAGTCAATTCCGAAAAATTGATGGACAGTGTACCGTCTGTGTAGCAGTCGCCGCCCGTCTGCTTCCAGATGCGGGCCAGCAGTGCCGAAACCTTTTTGCGGAATACGCTGATGGGAAACGGCTTTGTTACATAGTCGTCCGCCCCCAACTCAAAGCCTTTGAGCATATCGCTCTCCATGTCGTTCGCTGTCAGGAAAATAACTGCGGTATCAGGCCGACGCTCCTTGATTTTCCTGCACAGTTCAAAACCATTTCCATCAGGCAAATTGACATCCAGCACAATCAGATCATAGTCCTGCGCTTTACAGAGATCGTCCGCTGCTGATTTTGTCATGGCAGCATCTACAGTGTAACCCACCGATGAAAGATTGTAGCAAAGCGTATTGTTCAAAAGCCTGTCATCTTCAACCACTAAAAGTTTCATGCCATTACACCCCCCTCCTGCTCAGGATAACACAAAAATGTTACAGAAATCTCACAAGCTAAGATCGTCAGAAAAAAAAGCCGGAATCCCGGCTTTTTACTTATGCACAAGTTGAGAAAACGCCATCTCCCAGTACTTTTCCGGAATATCCGGCCATCTCGCTTCCCCTTCCGCCTCCCTGCACAATTTCATCGCCTGCTGAAGACAGGGGGTCGTGTAGTCATTCCCCGTATACAGACAATGCAGAATTAATTCAGGCCAATGCAGCGCTTTCTCCATAATCCCGGAAGTCATAAACTCTTCCTTCACGGCATCCACATCATAAGGCAGCTGAAAAAACTCCTCCTCCCATCCGTGATCCGTTCCGTGCAGTATCATATACTGTGTCTTACCCTCATGATACCAGGGAAGCCCCACAGAGCCCGGATGAACCAGCTTTTTGGAACCAAACATAACGCTCTCCTGTACATGAGTGTGCCCGCTGATGATCAAATCCACATCCAGCTCCTCTATGATCTTTTTCATATTATCATTTTCAGATGTTAACAATTCATTGGATCTTGTAAGGGAACCATGGCAATAACGAAAAACAGGATACCCCTCTTTCTCATAAATTCCCTGAATATCCATCTCTTCATAAAAATCCAGATCCATTTGCGTGAGATTTTCATAAGTATAGAGCAGATTACCGCTGGCGGAAGAATAAGTCCATCTCTGCTGCGGATCTTTCCGGTGATCCAGCATATAATCCTCTCTGTTTCCCCGAATAAACGTACAGCGATACTTCTCTTTCATTTCATAGATCATCTTCATCGTTCTCTGCGGATAAGGGCAATCACTGACGTAATCTCCCAGAAAAAGGAATTCATCCACATTTCTCGCAAGTGCATGCTCAATACAGGTCTCTAAAGCAATATGATTACTGTGAATATCCCCGATCACCGCCAGCTTCATTTATCTTCCTCTTCTTCATCTACGATATCATCCAGATTCTCTATCTCATGATGCCCGTCGCTGAGCTTCTCTCTTACCTTGGCAATTCTTGCCACTTTAACATTATCATCCAGATTGATCATCTTCACACCGGAAGTAATTCTTCCCAGAGTGGAAATATCATCCATGCGGAGCTGTATGATAATGCCTTCTGTGGTGATCATCATGATCTCATGCTCATCATCCACCGCTTTCACACCGACCACATCTCCGGTCTTCTCGGTGATCTTATAGCATTTGATACCTTTACCGCCTCGTTTCTGTACCGTAAATTCATCCAGATAAGTACGTTTTCCCATACCATTTTCGGACACGATCAGAAGAGAGTCGCCCTGGTGATCCAGCTGCATTCCGACGATTTCATCCCCGTCTGACAAATTCATGCCGATCACACCCATAGAACTTCTGCCGGTGGGCCGCACATCTGTCTCCTTGAAGCGGATACACATACCAAGTTTTGTCACCAGGAAGATCTCCGTATCCCGGGAAGTTGTCTTTACTTCGATCAATTCATCGTCTTCCCGCAGATTAATGGCAGCAAGCCCGTTTTTACGGACATTACTAAATTCCATAACAGGTGTTTTCTTTACGATACCGCGCTTTGTGACCATGAAAAGATTTTCATTCTCCTCATAATCCTTGATCGGTATCATCGCCGATATCTTTTCTCCCGGATTCAGCTGCAGGATATTGACAATGGCAATCCCTCTGGCGGTCCGGCTGGCCTCCGGAATCTCATACGCTTTGATCCGGTATACCCGTCCTAAATTGGTAAAGAACATCAGATAGTGATGCGTCGATGTCATCAGAAGATCCTCGATATAATCTTCCTCGATCGTCTGCATTCCTTTAATACCCTTGCCGCCACGGTTCTGTGACTTGAAGTTATCCACAGTCATACGTTTCACATAACCGAGACTGGTCATGGCGATCACGGTATTTCCCTTGGGAATCAGATCTTCCATATTGATGTCATAGACGTCGAATCCGATCTTACTTCTTCTGTCATCTCCGAATTTCTCGGAAATAATGAGGATTTCTTCTCTGATCACTCCCAGCAGCAGCTTTTCATCTGCCAGAATTGCCTTTAACTCGGCAATCTTAGCCATTAACTCCCTGTGTTCATTCTCGAGTTTCTCTCTCTCCAGACCTGTCAGCGCACGCAGACGCATGTCCACGATCGCCTGTGCCTGTGCATCGGAGAACTGGAAACGCTCGATCAGCCTTTCTTTCGCGATCGGCGTAGTCTGGCTGCTTCTGATGATCTGGATCACTTCATCAATATGATCCAGAGCGATCAGAAGACCCTGTAAAATATGATCCCGTTCTTCCGCTTTGTTCAGATCATATCTCGTCCTTCTGGTCACCACTTCTTCCTGATGTCTGATATAGTGCGTCAGCATATCAAGAAGATTCATGACTTTCGGTTCATTATTCACCAGCGCCAGCATGATTACACCGAAGGAATCCTGAAGCTGTGTATGCTTGTACAGCTGATTCAGGATCACGTTGGCATTGGCATCCTTGCGCAGTTCTATTACGATACGCATACCTTCACGGTTCGTCTCATCCCGAAGGTCCGTGATACCGTCAATCTTTTTTAACTTCACAAGATCCGCGATCTTTAAGATCAGGTTGGCCTTGTTGACCATATAGGGAAGTTCCGACACGATAATGCGGCTCTTTCCGTTAGGCATCGTCTCAATATCCGTGACAGCGCGTACTCTCACCTTGCCGCGCCCTGTTCTGTAGGCTTCTTCCGCCCCCCGCGTACCGAGGATAATGCCGCCCGTAGGAAAATCGGGAGCTTTCACGATCTCCAGCAGCTCTTCCATATCGGTAGATCTGTCCTCATTCACACGATTGTCAATGATCTTCACTACCGCACCGATCACTTCCCGCAGATTATGAGGCGGTATGTTCGTAGCCATACCAACCGCAATACCGGAAGTACCGTTTACAAGCAGATTCGGATAACGGCTGGGCAGAACCTTTGGTTCTTTCTCCGTATCGTCGAAGTTGGGAGCAAAATCAACGGTATCTTTATTGATATCCGCCAGAAGCTCCATGGAAATCTTACTCAGCCTTGCCTCCGTATAACGCATGGCCGCCGCACCGTCGCCGTCCACGGAACCGAAATTCCCGTGTCCGTCCACAAGCGGATATCTGGTAGACCACTCCTGCGCCATATTGACAAGCGCTCCATAGATGGAACTGTCACCGTGGGGGTGATATTTACCCATCGTATCACCGACGATACGGGCACTCTTTCTGTGAGGCTTGTCCGGGCCGTTATTCAACTCGATCATGGAATAGAGAACCCGGCGCTGTACCGGCTTCAAACCGTCTCTTACATCAGGAAGCGCACGGGCCGCGATAACGCTCATGGCATAATCTATGTAAGAATCTTCCATCTTTTTTTTGAGATCTACTTCCTCAATCTTGTCAAAAATTCTATCATCCATCCTGTAACAATGTTCCTTTCCAGTAAAGAACTGTCATTATCATATATCCAGATTCTTTACAAACTTCGCATTTTCTTCGATAAAGATCCGGCGCGGCTCCACCTTGTCACCCATCAGCGTGTTAAAGGTAAGATCCACCTCCGACTCCTCTTCCTCATTGATATTCACACGAAGCAGGATACGTCTCTCCGGATCCATGGTGGTCTCCCACAGCTGGTCCGCGTCCATCTCTCCCAGACCTTTGTACCGCTGGATCTTATTATTCTGGTCACGGCCCACTTCCGCAAGGATTTTTTCCAGTTCCTCATCGCTGTAGGCATACCACACCTGTCTGTTTTTCTCCAGTTTATAGAGAGGCGGCTTCGCCAGATATACATGTCCCTGCTTGATCAGTTCCGGCATGAAACGATAGATAAAAGTCAGCATCAGCGTAGCGATATGCGCCCCGTCCACATCGGCATCCGTCATAATAATGATCTTGTCGTACCGCAGCTTGCTGATATCAAAATCATCATGAATCCCCGTGCCGAAAGCCGTGATCATGGCTTTGATCTCCGCATTGGCATAGATTTTATCCAGTCTCGCCTTTTCCACATTCAGGATCTTACCGCGAAGCGGCAGAATGGCCTGCGTTGCACGGCTTCTGGCAGTCTTGGCAGAACCGCCTGCAGAATCTCCCTCCACGATATAGATCTCGCAGTTTTTGGGATCTTTGTCGGAACAGTCTGCCAGCTTACCCGGCAGAGCGCTCCCTTCCAGCGCCGTCTTACGCCTCGTCAGATCCCTCGCCTTTCTGGCCGCCTCTCTGGCACGCTGCGCCAGGATCGACTTCTCACAGATCGTCTTGGCAACCGACGGATTCTGCTCCAGAAAATAGGTGAGCTGTTCACTGACCACACCGTCAACCGCTCCTCTGGCTTCCGAATTCCCCAGCTTCTGCTTCGTCTGGCCTTCAAACTGCGGATCTTCCACCTTTATACTGATAATAGCCGTCAAACCTTCCCTGATATCCTCTCCGGAAAGATTCGCTTCACTGTCTTTTAACAGTTTATTAGTTCGCGCATAATCATTAAAAGTCTTCGTCAGCGCATTCCTGAAACCTACCAGATGCGTACCGCCTTCCGGCGTATTGATATTATTGACAAACGTATAAACGCTCTCGTTATAGGAATCATTGTGCTGCAGGGCCACCTCCACATACACGCCGTTCCTGCTGCCCTCGAAATACATAACGTCGTTGTACAATGCTTCCTTACTCTTATTCAGATATGTAACAAACTCCTTGATACCGCCCTCGTAATGGAATTCTTTCTTCTGTTCCTTCCCTTCTCTCTCATCAATAAGAACAATTCTTAAACCTTTCGTCAGAAAAGCCGTCTCCCGAAGCCTTGTTTTGAGCGTATCATAGTCAAAAACCGTCTCCTCAAAAATCGTCTTATCCGGTATAAAGTGCACTTTCGTTCCCGTCTTCTCGGCTTCACATTCTCCCACTACCTTAAGCGGATAACACACATGTCCTCTCTCATAGCGCTGTTTATGCACCTTGCCTTCCGCACAGATTTCCACTTCCAGCCAGTCGGACAACGCATTGACCACGGAAGCACCCACGCCATGCAGGCCGCCGGATACCTTGTATCCTCCACCGCCGAATTTTCCACCGGCATGAAGAATCGTAAATACCACTTCCACAGCAGGTATACCCGCCTTGTGGTTGATCCCCACAGGAATTCCTCTTCCGTTATCCTCCACGGTGATCGAATTATCCTGATTGATCGTAACATAAATCGTGTTACAGAAACCGGCCAGCGCCTCGTCAACCGAGTTATCCACAATCTCATACACCAGATGATGAAGTCCTCTCAGTGACGTACTGCCTATATACATACCAGGTCTTTTCCTGACTGCCTCAAGACCCTCCAAAATCTGTATTTGATCTGCACCGTATTCGTTAGCCATATTCACCATGCCCTTCTTCAACGCCGCTATCCACGCTTTTCGGCTGACCATACAGCCTGTATCAATAAATAGCTATACTATAATTTTACCACTCTCTATATGAAAAACTTTGTCGATTTCAAATCGGTTATTCACAAATTCATCCAGTCCCGTACAGGTGATGATCGTCTGTATGTCCCCGATCGTACTTAACAGATAATTCTGCCTGTTGCTGTCAAGCTCCGACAACACATCGTCCAACAGCAGTACCGGATTATCTCTGGTCATCTTCTTTACCAGTTCAATCTCCGATAACTTAAGCGAAAGCGCCGCCGTCCTCTGCTGCCCCTGGGATCCGAATTTGCGGATGTCGATATCTCCCACCACAAAACTGAAATCATCCCTGTGCGGCCCCGTACTGGTCTGCTTTAACTTGACATCCCGCTCCTGATTCAACGACATCTTTTTCTCATACTCATCTATGAGCACATCCGGCTCATACTGAATGACGAGATTCTCCCTGCCGCCCGACAGTTTCCTGTGTATCTCCAATATGATCTCATTCAGCTGCTCCACAAAGAGCTGCCTTCTCTCTATGATCTTACTTCCGAAAGAGATAAGCTGCGAATCCCATATATTCAGGGTATCGCGCAGAGAAGGATTGAAATACATATCTTTCAACAGCTTATTGCGCTGGTTTACAATCTTGTTGTAATTGTTCAGGTTGTAGAGATAGAACTGATCCAGCTGACACAATTCCATATCCACAAATCTTCTTCTCTCCGCCGGACCATTCTTAATGATGCTTAAGTCTTCCGGAGAAAAGAAAACAACATTCAACAAACCAAGCAGCTGTGCCGCTTTCTTGATCTTCTGGCCGTCAATCGCAATTCCCTTGGACTTGTTTTTCCGAAGATGCATATCCACTCTCGTCTCTATACCTTCTTTTTCCAGATAAGTCCTGATATGCGCTTCCTCTTTCCTGAAATTGACGACGTCCTTATCCTTTGTTCCTTTGTGGGATTTCGTAGTAGCCGACATGTAGATCGCTTCCAGGATATTCGTCTTACCCTGCGCGTTATCTCCATAGAGAATATTTGTGCCGCTGCTGAAATCAATATGTAAAGAGTCGTAATTCCTGTAATCTGCAATTTCCAATGATTTTATAATCATCAGTTCTCTACCCTAACCTGTTGTCCGCCGTATTCTATCACATCGCCCGGATGCACCTTCTTACCGCGCTGCACCTCCACAACACCGTTCAACTTAACCTGTCCTTCCTGCACCTCGATCTTGGCATCCACACCGGATTCCACCAGACCTGCCAGCTTAAGCGCCTGTCCCAGCTTGATAAAATCGTCCCTGATCTTTATTATTTCCATATTTTTCTATCTTATTCCCATCAACTTTTGATAATCGTGAACCAACTTTCAGAGTATGCTTCCTTAATTCACCGTCGTAAAATTCACCGGCAGTATCACATAGATATAAGTCTCTTCCGCATTCCTGATAAAACAGGGAGCCTTCGGATTGACCATAAACAGATTGATCTCTTCATCCTCGATCACGCGCAGGGAATCGATCAGGAACTTGGGATTGAATCCGATCATCAGATCCTTCCCTTCCTTGTCAATATCGATCTCCTCATCCATGCTTCCGACAGTGGAATTCATTTTCAGCTGCATCATGCCTTCCATAACACTCATGATAACAGGCTTCTTGTCCCCTTCTTTTACAAGCAGAGTGGCCCTGTCGATACAGTTGAGCAATTCCTTCTTGTTGATCCGCACCCTCGTCTCATAGTCGCTGGACAGCATCTGTTCAATCCTGAAATACTCGCCCTCGATCAGTCTGGAGACAACGATCGTATTATCGAATTCGAACAAAATGTGCTTACTTGTAAAATAAATGCTCACATCCTTATCCATATCGCCGGAAAGGATCTTGCTGATTTCATTCAATGTCTTACCGGGCACGACCACCTTCTTGTAATCATAAGAATTCTTAAGCAGTATTCTTCTGATCGAGATCCTGTGGCCGTCAAGCGCAACCACCTTCAACGTATTGTCACTGATCTCAAACAGTTCTCCTGTCATCAGCTTGTTATTATCGTTATCCGAAATGGCGAAGATCGTCTGTCTGATCACTTCTTTCAAAGTAAACTGGGACAGCATCACGCAGTCATTCTTCTCGATCTCCGGCAGGAAAGAGAAATCTTCTCCTGATTTCCCGATAATGTTAAATTTGGCCTTTTCACAGGTAATGGTCGTCTTAAAGGCATCATCCGTCTCGATCGTAATATCATTATCCGGAAGTTTCCTTACAATCTCCAGAAAAATTTTGGCATCTAACGCGATAATACCCTTCTCTATGATCTCACCGTCAATGACAGTCTCTATACCAAGTTCCATATCATTAGCAGTCAGTTTGATCTCACCGGTTCTCGTATCTACAAGAATACATTCCAGAATAGACATCGTCGTCTTGTTGGGAACGGCTTTGGAAACAGTTTGTACTCCGTTTAAGAGACTGGACTTTGAACATACAATCTTCATAATGTGTATAGGTTCCTTTCTTGTATATGTGCAAAAATTTTGGGCTGCCATCAGGTAATATATTAATAATTTATTTCATAGTCTTAGTAATAACAGGTGTTGATAAGTGGATAACCCCGTCTATTATACTATTTATCAGCAGAAAAGTAAAAGAATAACCATGTGAAAAACTCCGGATAACCTGATCATAAATCTTAAATTATCAACATCGGCTTTCTGCTGTCCAGGCTGCATGAAAACTGTTCTTTTACGATATCAACTTCATTTCCACCGGATTTCAACAGGATTACCACAGTATGATCACCTTAAATGTGGATAAGAAGCACTAGGAAGGACTTACCTTCTTCTTGATCAGTTCCACCTTATTCTTAAGTTCTTCGTTTTCCACTATGCCTTCCGTTATTTTCTTGATGCCGTGGATGACAGTGGTGTGGTCTTTCTTGCCGAGGATCTTGGCGATACCTGCAAGCGGTGTGTCCGTCATGGTTCTGCACAGATACATGACGATCTGCCTTGGCAGTACAAATTCGGAATTTCTCTTTTTGGAGGTGATATCTGCCGGGTTGACGTTAAAATGTTCCGCCACCACGTTGATGATCAGCGTCGGGGTGACTTCCCTTGGCAGATTTGGGTCTATCACGTCTTTGAGTGCTTCTTCCGCATAGGCCAGATTGATATCCACCTTGTTTAATTTGGAAAAGGCCAGGATCTTATTAAAAGCGCCTTCCAGTTCCCTGATATTGGATTTGATGTTGTTCGCTATATATTGAAAAACTTCATCGTCTATTTCTTTCGGATAGACTTCCGCATTTTTCTTAAGGATCGCCATCCTCGTCTCATAGTCGGGCGGCTGGATATCCGCGATCAGACCCCACTCGAATCTGGAACGGAACCTTTCTTCAAGAATCTCCATATCCTTTGGCGGCTTGTCCGAGGAAAGGATGATCTGTTTTCCGGCGGAGTGCAGCGTATTAAAAGTATGAAAGAACTCTTCCTGGGTACTTTCTTTGCCGATGATGAACTGGATATCATCGATCAGAAGCACGTCAACAGTCCGGTATTTTTCACGGAATTTATTCATCTTGACGATATCACCGCTTCTGACGCCGTCGATGACTTCGTTGGTAAATACTTCCGACGTCACATAAAGGACCTTCATGTCCGGATTCTGTTCCAGTATGAAGCGCCCGATCGAATGCATCAGGTGCGTCTTGCCAAGACCCGCTCCTCCATAGATATAGAGAGGATTGTAGATATTGCCCGGGGATTCGGCCACTGCCAGAGAAGCCGAGTGAGCGAATTTATTGTTGCTGCCTACGACAAAAGTATCGAATTTATATTTTGGATTCAGGTTTGCGTGCTCATATTTCATATTATAGACAGGGTCGTCTTCGTCCAGAGCGCCTTCCACCACATCCTTTTCCAGAATAAAAGAGATATCGTAGGTATGGTTCATCATCTCCGATATGGTTACCTGAAAATAACTTTTATATTTGGAAGAGATATAGTTGAGAGCATGAGCCTGATCGGAAGGGATGATGATCATCACCACATTATTCTTTACCTGATAGAAATTAAGAGGAACGATCCAGGTATTGTAGGAAATATCCGTAAGCTCATATTCCTCCCGCAGCGTCTCTTTTATTAAATCCCAGTTGTCTTTGATTGAATCCATATTTTGATAAACCTCATTTTTTATGTTACGTCGAAACTCTCCTACACTATATATTAATATAAATATTCTAAAAATTCAAATGAAGTTGTCCACAAAATAATATTTATATCCACAGGTTTGTCCACATCTTCATGTTTATGGAGAAAAGCAACTTGAAAATGAATGTCAAATGGATCCATTATTTTTTATCTGTCAAAATAAGGCTGTGGATAACTGTGAAATCAGATATAAACATTATGAACACCGCATTTTTGAATGAAAAACAGGACCTTGTCCATTTTATGAAGGAGTTATGCACAAGTTATACACATGATTGTGGATATTGTGTATGGTTTTTCAGCCTTTTTCTTTTATTTTATATTGAAAAAATGGGCTTATTTACTTGACGTTTCCCGGTGAATTATATATAATCAACATGTTGTTTTTCAAATATTTGTAAAATAAAACTACCTTATATATAAATTAAGGTTTCATAGAAGGAGGTGCATCGAAATGAAAATGACTTATCAGCCCAAGAAAAGGCAGAGATCCAAGGTTCACGGATTCCGCAAGAGAATGAGTACTGCCGGCGGAAGAAAAGTTCTGGCTGCAAGACGTGCAAAAGGAAGAAAGAGATTATCAGCATAGGCCGCATTTATGTGGCCTTTTTTTCTCCTGATTTCATGTAAGTTGTAATTTATTATGCGGCAGACTGAGCATGATGGGGTTTACTTTAGATTAGGGAGGAAAAATGGTATTTTCAGAATCTTTAAAGAAGAATCATGATTTCCAGTATGTTTACAGAAATGGCAAAAGTTACGCAAACAAGTATCTGGTAATGTACGTATTGAAAAACAACACACAGCGAAACAGACTGGGAATATCCGCCAGTAAGAAGGTGGGCAACAGCGTCGTAAGGCACAGGTTCGCCAGACTGGTGAGAGAGAGTTACCGGCTACACGAGAATATATTTAATAGTGGTTTAGATATAGTAGTCGTTGCAAGAAAAAGTGCTGCTTCGGTCGGTTATTTTGAGATCGAAAGCGCATTATTACATCTTTCGGGCCTTCATCACATTCTTTGTGACGAAGTGTAGATTTAGAAATTGATATGAAAAAATTACTAATTTATCTTATTAAATTCTATAGAAGCTATATTTCTCCGATGAAAAGCACAAAATGCCCTTATTTTCCGACCTGTTCCGAATACGGACTGGAGGCCGTTGAGAAGTACGGCGCTTTTAAGGGCGGGTTGATGGCGATTTGGAGAATATGCAGATGTAATCCTTTTTCGAAAGGTGGTTATGACCCTGTTCCGTAACGGAGAAGCAGCAGGCTGAACTGTTGCATTACAAAGAACAGGAAGATTTAAACAGTTGAGAAAACATGATTTCAAGGAGGTAAATCGATAGTGTCAAATATTTTGTTAACCCAGGACACCGGTAAGATACTCGGTCCCATTTCGAAGCTTCTGGGTTATATTATGGAGGGTATCTTCTTTGTCATTGATAAGATCGGTATCCCTAATATTGGACTTGCTATTATTTTGTTTACGATCGTAATGTATCTTCTTTTGATGCCGCTTACGATCAAGCAGCAGAAGTTCTCCAAATTGTCTGCGAAGATGAATCCGGAGCTGCAGGCTGTTCAGGCCAAGTATAAGAACAGAAAAGACAATGATGCGATGATGGCAATGAATATGGAGACGAAGGCCATCTATGCGAAGTACGGTGTTTCGCCCACCGGTAACTGTCTGCAGCTGATCATCCAGATGCCGATCCTGTTTGCTCTCTACCGGGTCATCAACAATATGCC
>ERZ808040.1305-NODE-1305-length-17169-cov-3.763047_pt1 | contig 17169 bp, 15 predicted proteins | sample MGYA00380191_ERZ808040 | MGnify/ENA primary metagenome ERZ808040 (study PRJEB31490, sample SAMN06133395) | mouse gut metagenome | isolation source: J6 | host: mice | place: China: Chengdu | collected 2015-05 ... | reverse complement strand
TGTGGACGCGGATGCGGATGTGGTTTTGGAGCATACTGTCCTATTTACGGACTCGCTTCCTTTTGACTACATAGAAAAAGAGTATACCGGAAGGGAAGAGAAAAGGTACTATCTCCGATTCGGGGAAAAGGAATGGCGGATGCCGGAGGACAGACCGTTTCTGGTCTATGACAGCGTGATCAAAGAGAGCCGCCCGCTATTGTTCCAGAAGCTTTCGGTTCCCTTTTATACCGGCAGTTATACCCATAGAGAGTATCAGAACGTGGAATATGCATATACTTTGGATGAGGCCAAAGTGCTGTTGAATAAAAAAATTTCCCAATATATTGAAAGTTTAGAGGAAAAAGGGGTACAAATTATTGAAAAAGATGTTAAAATGGATAGGAATGGGGATTCATGGGTTGTGAACGGGGCGTTTTTGGTACAGGAACCCATAGGTGTACGCGTGGAGATTGACAGAACGGAAGAACAGGCAGCGCCGGGGTCGGAAGAGGACGGGTAAATGGAAGAATTTTTCACAATGAGGATGGAAATGTCTTTGGAACAGATGCAGAAGGTGTTCGGTATGCAGGACGCCTATGCCAGGAAGCTGGAGAGGGATTTCGGCGTGAATATCGTAAACCGCAACGGCAGCGTTGCCATCACAGGGCCGGAAGCTATGGTGAAGAAAGCAGCATCGGTATTGGGACAGCTTTCCATCCTTTCTGACAGAGGAAATGAAATTGAGGAGCAAAGCGTGGATTACGCGATAACAATGGGCATGGAAGAAAGGGAAAATGTAATTACAGAGATAGACAGCGACTGTATCTGCCATACGATTAACGGGAAACCCATAAAACCGAAGACGTTGGGGCAGAAGGCGTATGTGGATGCCATTCGGAAAAATATGATCGTGTTTGGCCTGGGGCCGGCGGGGACGGGGAAGACTTACCTTGCCATGGCCATGGCCGTCACAGCATTTAAGAACGAGGAAGTCGGCAGGATCATCCTTACCAGGCCGGCTATAGAGGCGGGAGAAAAGCTGGGTTTTCTGCCCGGTGATTTGCAGAGTAAGGTAGACCCTTATCTGAGGCCACTGTATGATGCGCTGTACCAGATAATGGGCGCAGAAAATTTTGCGAAAAACATGGAGAAAGGCCTGATAGAGGTGGCCCCGCTGGCATATATGAGGGGTCGCACGCTGGACAATGCCTTTATTATCCTGGACGAGGCACAGAATACCACACCGGCGCAGATGAAGATGTTCCTGACCAGGATTGGTTTTGGGTCAAAGGTCATTGTCACCGGCGACGGATCCCAGAAGGACCTTCCCGTGGGTGCAAGGTCAGGCCTGGATGTGGCATCCAAAGTACTGGGCAAGATAGAAGACATTGCCTTTTGCAGGCTGACCAGCAAGGATGTGGTGCGCCATCCCCTGGTGCAGAAGATAGTAAAGGCTTATGACGACTACGAGATGAAAGAGAAAAACAGAAGCAAAAGCAGAGATAAGTATGGGAAAAAATAAGAGAAAAAGAACGATTGCATTCATAATGACAGAGCTGGGGGTCATGGCGCTGGGCGCCGGCGGGTCGCTGCTGGTAGGGTTGTTCCTCCAGATGGAGCAGGACAGGCTTCTCTCCAATCTGGTCATGACAGTGGCGGGGATTGCCGTCATCGGATTCCAGATGCGCCAGGAGTATGTGAAAGGGAGGCTGGATTATAATAATGCAAAATATCCTTTCCGGTTCTGGCTGTGCATCTGCATCGGCCTGGCCATTGCTTTTGCCTGTGTGTTCCTGCCGCCGGCTGGATGGCCGTTTCTGACCATATTCGTGATGCTGGCGTTGTTCAGCAACATGAGCACCGGTATTTTGGCGTCATCCGTCCTGCTGATGATTTCGGTGATCCTTGGCGGCGTAACCGTGAATTATTTTGCAATTTATTTGATCAGTGGGTGTTTTGCCGTAGCGTTGTTCCAGCATCTGGAAATTGATTTTACCATAGGGATGCCCCTTACGATGTCGATCCTCTGCCTGTTGGTCTGCGAGACTGCCAACGTGGTATTGCTTGCAAATGCCAGGCCGGATTTGGAAATGTTCCTGATTCCCGCCGCCAATATCATTATCAACAGTATAATGCTTGTGGGAGGATTGAAGCTGTTTTCCTCCATGGTCATTTACCAGTACCATGTCAATTATCTGGAGATCAACGATACGGAGAACCCTGCGCTGGTTAAATTCAGGGAAGAATCCAAGGATGATTATTTTATCTGTATCCATACGGCGCATTTTTGCGACCAAATATGCAAAAAAATCGGCATGGATGAAAAAATGCTGAAATGCGCCGCACTTTACCATCGGGTGGGGGAGGAATTACCTAAACTGATGGTAAAGAAACACTTTCCTCCTAAACTGAGGGAAATCCTGACGGAATATGATACCAAAAAGCCGCCCAAGAACAAGGAGACGGCGATTTTGGCATGTTCGGATATGGTGGTATCCTCCATAACCCGGATGCTCAGGGAAAATGCGGATACCTCCATAGACTACAGTGTGTTTATAGATCAAATGTTCCAGAAACTGATAAGGGACGGGTATTTTTGGGAGTGCAATATCTCCATGCAGGAATATAAAGCCATGCATCAGATATTCAGGGAGGAGAAGCTTTATTATGACTTTTTACGTTGAAAACGAGTCCCAGGCGAAGCTGCCTTTTGATATAGAGTCTGTTGGAAGGCTTGTGTGCGAAGCAGTGCTGGAATCGGAGCGCTGCCCCTATGAGGCGCAGGTGAACCTGGTACTGACGGACAATGCAGGAATCAGGGAATTAAACAGGGAGTGCCGTGGGATTGACAGAGAGACAGATGTGCTTTCCTTTCCCAATCTGGAATTTGAAAAGGAAGGCATATTTGAAGTCCCCAAGGAGGCGGAAGCGGACTGCTTTGACCCAGAAACGGGGGAACTGATGCTGGGAGATATCATGATCTCCATGGACAAGATGCAGGAACAGGCGGAAAGCTATGGGCACAGCTTAAAAAGAGAGTTTGCCTTTTTGGTGGCCCACAGTATGCTGCATCTGTGTGGGTATGACCATATGGAACCCATGGAAGCAGAAGTTATGGAAGGAAAGCAGGAGAAGCTGTTGGCAGGCCTGGGGATCACCAGGGATTGATTTTGGGGCATAATAACCCATGCGGGAAATGCATGGGTACAAGCTTGCAGGGGTATACAGATGAATTCTATTGAGATAAAGAGACGGAAGACACAGGGAGCTGCCAATATGATTTTTTTGGTGACCATTCTGGCCGTGGGAGGGATGGCAGGCGACAACGGTATGACCTATATAGCGGCTGCAGCTATGGCGTTTGCCTTTCTGTGGGCGTTGTGCGGCGGATATACGGCAGATACTCTGGGTAAGCTTCTCAGGATACGCAACGCAAAGGGACAGTATAAAAGTGTGGCAAAGATGCGCAGGAATATATTGCTGTTCCAGCTGGCGGTGGGATTGGCCGGCACAATGCTCCTGTTTTTTGGTGCGGGAACCATTGCCGGTAAGCTGCTACACGTACAATACAGCGTATTTTTAATGATGCTTTTGGCGCCGGCGCTTCTTCTGAGGGTAGTGTCCGCCGTGCTTATGGGGTTCTGCCAGGGGGAAGGCTCGGAGATGCCCACTGCGGTGTCCGGTATCCTTCGCCAGGTCTTTGTATTGATATTCAGCCTGATTTTCTGCAGGGCCTTGGGAAATTACGGCTTAAAAGTGGGAATGCTCCTGACGCAGGCTAATTTTGCGTCTATGTATACGGCGGCGGGTTTTTGTATAGCGGTGGATATAAGTGAGGTTTTCGTAATCCTGTTTCTGCTTGTGCTCCAAAAGATCGGCAGGCAATCCCAAAAGAGGGAGTCCCTGGAGGGAATGCGTTTTACGGATTCCTTCTGGAGCGCGGTGCAGAGTTTTTCTTCCAACAGGATTTCTTATGCGGCGATTCAGCTGCTGCTTTTGCTGCCGGTGGTTTTGGGATTTCTGTTCTTTGAGAAGAGTGTGACGGATTGGGAAGCGGGAATGCTGGATTACGGCGTTTATTTTGGGAAATACCTGGCTGTCAGTGTGCTGATGGTACTGTTGGGGGCGGGCGCATTTATCCAGATATGCAGCAGGACGGTGATTGCTCTGCGGAAAGGGGAACAGCGGTTTGCAAGGGTTATTTTCCAGAGCGGCGTCCATATCGCAGTGATCCATTCCCTGTTCCTTGCGGCCTTTCTGGCTGTGATGGCAGAACATGCCGCAGGTATCCTGGGTGCAGGCGGCAATGTGACGGCAGTGAAATTATTCCGCGGGGGAGCTTTGATGATCCCTTTTGCGGCGCTTACGTATTACTTTGTGAGATTTTTGATGATGACAGGGAAAAATCTTCTGATCCTGGGGGCGTTGGCGATTTCCGACATTGTTTTTGTCCTGAGCATGACATTGTTTTTAAATATGTGGAAGGCAGGCATCCTGGCATTGGCCTATGCCGGGATCATGGGCAGCCTAGTCTGCTGCCTCCTGCTGGGGGTCATTACCTACAGGCAGCTCAGAGTCGGTGACCTCTGGCTGCAGATTTTTGTGATCCCCGCCGGTGCAGCCGCCATCACAGGACTTCTATGTATGCTGCTATCCAAGGTGATTTCACCTCATCTTGGGAATGTGGTGACATTGATCGTCTGTGGCGTGGTCTCATTAGCGGTCTATTGGCTGCTTTTGCTGCTTGCCAGGAATTTCAGCGAACAGGAGCTGGAAAATATTCCCGGCGGTAAACTGATTATTACAATCGAGCAGATGCTCCGTGTTTTATGAACACAGTGCAATCACATTTTGCAGGAGCTTTGTATAAAAAATGGAAAAAGGCTGATACTGATTACAAAACCGTTATAGCGGCAGAGTGAGAGGAAATATGAAATTTATAAAAGGTATCAGCTTATATTTTATATATCCCATGGTAATGCTGGGTCTTGGATTTTATGGTGGTGTGGTGACCAGCCATTTTTTTTATCCGGGAGAGCAGGCGCCCCAAAGCAGGGAAGAATATGAAACCCCACTACAGAGTCCTATAATCGGCGAACCCATTGAGGCGCCGGAAGAGGGGACGGGTTATGGGGTGGCGGAGGTTGTGCAGGAGGAAGAAGTCCTGTATCCAAATGAGGAGCTGCTGCTGGAAGCGGCGGCTGCTTCGGAAACCTTGTCCGCAGATACGGAGTATGTGCTGGAGGAAACAAATGTCCTGGATCAGTCTGTGGTGCAGACTACATGGAGGCTGCCTCCCCAGTATATGGGTATGAACCGGAAGCAGTTTTTGGATGCAATGGAGCTGTATGACGCCCATCCGCCGCTGGCGGAGATGGAGCGTGGATTTGTTGGGTTGGAGGTCCTTTCTTTTTCCAGGGAGAGGGTTGTGATCCGGATGAACTACCGTTATGTGCAACCCAGCGCCAGCTTTTACCTGGCTGTCTATGACAACGAAGTGGTAGTCTATCTGGAAGACAAAAAGACAGTCTATATCAATACGGAAATCCCTCTGGATTCCCTGCCGGAGGAGGTGCAGCAGGAGATCATACAGATGATGTGGATGCCCGATGAGGAGAGTTTGTATCATTTTCTGGAGAGCTATTCCAGTTAAAAGGCACCATGCGTTCCGCACATTGATTGTGTGAAAGCACGCCAAGGGGGATCCGGAAGGGGGATTTGCATGAAGAGAAAGGTAGGTATCATAGGCGGTGGCGCGGCGGGTATGATGGCTGCGATCACTGCCGCAAGGCAGGGGGCGGAAGTGACCGTCCTGGAGGGAAACGACCGTGTGGGCAGGAAAATTTTGTCCACGGGGAACGGGAAATGCAACCTTGGGAACCGGAAGCTGGATTTGGAGGAGTACTATACAGGCAATTCCCGGCGCCTGGAAGAATGCCTGAAGAAGTTTGGCACAGAGGATACGGTTTCCTTTTTTCAGGGTATCGGCCTGATGCTGAAGGAAAAGAACGGATATCTTTATCCGGCGTGTGAGCAGGCATCGGCTGTCCTGGATGTGCTTCGGTTTGAACTTTCGGCATTGGGGATAAAAGTGGCCAATGGCTGTAAAGTGGGCCGTATCCTGCCTGGGCCGGAAGACGGGCAGATCAGGGTGGAGAGCGGGGATGAGACCTACAGTTTTGACTGTGTAGTGGTGGCCTGTGGCGGGGCGGCAGCCCCAAGGACGGGTTCGGACGGCAGCGGGTTCAGGCTGGCGGAACAGATAGGGCATAAACTGGTGCCCAGTGTCCCTGCACTGGTACAGTTAAGGTGCAGTGAACCGTATCTTAAGGCAATTTCCGGCATCCGTGCAGATGCTGCGGTGCGTGTGTGGGACAACGGCCGATGCATTGCCAATGAGCGGGGGGAACTGCAGCTGACGGATTATGGGATCTCCGGCATTCCGGTCTTTCAGTTGAGCCGGCAGGTGAATTACATATTGCGGAGACAGAGAGAAGTGGAGATAACCGTGGACTTCCTGCCGGACTATGGGCGGGAGGAATACGAAGCCTTGCAGGCCGGAAGGAAACTTTTGCAGAATGACAGGACGGTGGAGGCGTTTTTCACGGGAATGCTCCACAAGAAACTGATGCTGCAGTTTATGAAGATGGCAGGGTTAAAGCCGGGCGAACCTGTGGAAAAGGCTGACGCGTCTGCGTTGGATAAGGTATACAGGCTGTGCAGGGAGTGGAGGGTCCATGTAAACGGGCATAATTCTTATGATAATGCCCAGGTGTGTGCCGGGGGAGTGCCTTTGGACCAGTTGACGGAAGATTTGGAATCTCTCATGGCGCCGGGGGTCTTTTTTGCCGGGGAGATCCTGGATGTGGACGGAAAATGCGGAGGCTATAATCTGCAGTGGGCATGGACCAGCGGGTATCTGGCGGGGAAAGCGGCAGCCGACGGTAATCAAATACCCCGCTGCAAGCAACGGGGTATTTGACCCTCGCGGCAGTCGCCAAATGTCTGCAAGCAGCCACTTGGCTTGTTGCCCGCGGGAATAAAGGGGGAGTCCCCCTGCAGGATGGAGACAATAAGAAATGATACGGATCAATCAGGTTAAGATAAAGGAAAAGCATTCACAGCAGGATTTGCGCAGGAAAGTGGCGGACATGCTTCGTGTACCGGCGGAAGAAATAAAGGATCTTACAATAGTGCGCCAGTCCATTGACGCAAGGAAGAAACCGGACATCTTTTACATTTATACGGTGGATGTGAAGGTTGCAGGTGAGGAGAAGCTTTTGCGGAGGGCCGGGGGACGCCTGCAGATCTCCAGGCCGGAAGACTCCAAATACAGCTTTCCGAAATCAGGCACGGAGAAAACGGAGTATCCTCCTGTGATAGTGGGTATGGGGCCTGGTGGGTTATTCTGCGGCTATTATCTGGCGATGCACGGGTATCAGCCCATCCTGTTGGAGCGCGGGAAATGTGTGGAGGAAAGGCAGAAGGATGTGGAAGCTTTCTGGGAGACGGGGCGGTTGGACCCTTCTTCCAACGTACAGTTCGGGGAGGGCGGAGCAGGCGCCTTCTCCGACGGCAAGCTGAATACCCTGGTAAAGGATAAGGACGGACGAAACAGGGAAGTGCTGGAAACCCTTGTGAAGTTTGGGGCAAAGGAGAGCATCTGCTATGAAGCAAAACCACATTTGGGCACAGACGTGCTCTGCAGGGTGGTGCGGAATATGAGGCAGGAGATCCTGGCTTTGGGCGGCCAGGTACGCTTTGAGAGCCAGGTGACGGAAATACATATGCAGAATGGGCAGATTACCGGGGTGGTGCTAAACGGAAAGGAAGTCCTGCCCTGTGGGCAGTTGGTGCTGGCCATCGGGCACAGCGCCAGAGACACATTCCAGATGTTATATGAGAAGGGGATCCCCATGGAGGCGAAAGCTTTTGCGGTAGGATTGCGGGTGGAGCATCCTCAGCCTATGATCAATAAGAGCCAGTATGGCAGGGCAGAGGCGGGAGAATTAGGGGCGGCGCCTTACAAAGTGGCAGCAAAGGCTTCCAACGGCAGGGGAGTCTATTCTTTTTGTATGTGCCCGGGCGGTTATGTGGTAAATGCCTCCTCGGAGCCTTGCAGGACGGCAGTAAACGGTATGAGCTACAGCGGCCGGGACGGCAGCAATGCCAACAGTGCCGTTATTGTTTCCGTGACGCCGGAAGACTTTGGCAGCGTCCATCCTCTTGCAGGGATGGAATTCCAGCGAAGATTGGAAGAAAAGGCTTATGAGCTGGGAGGAGGGAAGATTCCTGCCCAGCGCTACGGGGCCTTTAAGAGGGCGGTGGAGGCCGGAATGCCGGATATGGAAGAAGCGGATGGGGATATTGGACGGGAAGCGGAGAAAGGCAGGGACACCTCTCCGGACAGCGGACTACAACCCCAGTGCAAGGGAGAGTACTGTTGGGCGGATGTGAGCAGGATACTTCCACCGGAATGTAATGCGGCATTTGTGGAGGGAATGGAAGCTTTTGGAAGACAGATCAGGGGATTTGACAGGGAGGATGCCGTTTTGCTGGGAGTGGAAAGCCGTACCTCCTCCCCGGTGCGTATCAGCAGGGACGAAACGATGCAGTCCCAGGCCAGGGGGTTGTATCCCTGCGGGGAGGGGGCAGGATATGCCGGGGGGATCACCTCTGCGGCGATGGACGGACTGAAGGCGGCGGAGGCTGTCGCCATGCGCTTTGCCCCACGGAAGAAGGCATAAATGCCGGATCCCTGTGTGAATATATTGCAGTAGAAGGAGATAAATGTACAAATGAAACATAAGGAAAAGCAATGCTGGAATGATTTTTTCCCTGATTTGTTGGAGCGCTTTTTTCTGGCTGCCGGAGCGGTTTGTGTGGGAATTGCGTTGTTCGCTTTGCTGTGCTGCAGGGAATATCCTGAAAGGCTGGCGGGCAACAGGATCCTGATGCTGTTTGTTTTGCTGTTTTTTGTGTCCGGCGCTGCCGTATACCGGATCTCAGGCAAAGGAAAAAAACAGGGCGGCAATAGTGCATTAAACAGAACATTAAACAGAACATTAAACAGAACATTAAATAGAACGTTAAATTGGAGGATTATGCTGGTCCTGGGTTATGCTGCGCTGTTTGTTGCCCAGGTGCTGTGGGTAAATAAGGTATATTTTTACACCGGCTGGGATGTGGTTACGATAAGGTCCCATATAGAGTGGGTCATAAACGGCGGTACAATGCAGGACCGTTCCATTGATTTGCTTTTCTCCATTTACCCGAATAATCTGCTTTTTTTCTATTTGTCCTGTCTGATTGAAAAGATAGGGATACTCTTTTCCATGGCAGAACCATATGACCTGTGCATATACATATCCTGCCTGTGCGTTAATCTGTCCTGCCTTCTGGGGAATCTTATAATGCGCAGGCTTTCGGAATCTAATGTGGTCAGGTTCCTTTATACGGTGATCAGTACGGTTTTCATATTGTTTTCCCCGTGGATCATGATCCCTTATTCGGATACTTTTGGCATGCCTTTCGTAATGCTGGGGATCTGGGGGGTGGTATGCCTGAAACAAAGATATGCTAAATGGGGGGTGGTTTCATTTGCCGGTTTTGTGGGATATCTCATAAAACCCACCTGCATTTTCCCGCTGTTCGCCGCCGGCATCGTGTTTGGGGTCAGATATTTGCTGTGCCTTCGCAAATATTGGAGAGAACTGTTTGCGCTTATCTTATGCGGGGTTGTTTCCTGGTGCATAGGCCTGCTGATTCCTCTGTGGATCCAGCATACATATAGTTTCCGAATCTATCCGGACAGCAGAATGACCCATACGCATTTCCTGATGATGGGAATCAATGAGGAAACGGGAGGGGGTTTTTCCACGGAAGATTTCATGTATTCACTCGGATTTCCCGATGTGAAAACACGGGAGCAGGCTGACAGGGAGCTTTTTGTCCGCAGGCTGGGTGAACTGGCAGAAGGGAGAAGGCTGGGAACCTTCCTCAAACGCAAGACGCTGGTTAATTTTAACGACGGGACGTTTGCGTGGAACGGGGAGGGAGGCTTCTTTTTTGAAAAGGTAGAGCATGAAGGCATTCTGTGGAAGTGGTTTCTGGATACAATGGTACCCCCCGGCACATGGGAAAATGAGGGCGTATATTATTATCTGTTCAGGACAATCATGCAGATGATATGGCTGCAGATTCTTGTGGGGGTAATGTTTGTGGGATTTGACAGAAGGAATTTCCCGGCACAGAAAGCATGCCTTATGATAGCGCTGTGTGGACTGATGGCTTTTGTCATGATTTTTGAGGCCAGGGCCAGGTATCTTTTCCTGTATTCTCCCGTATTCCTCATCCTGTCCCTGTGCGGTTATGAGGGAATATGGGGAAGGGTTGCCGCATGGATTTCCCATTTTAAGTATATAAAGATGATTTTGCCAGTTGAAGGCAGGGACTGTTTTGATTATAATAAAAAAGATTACACTGAGACAGGCATGAAGTAAGAACCCTGGATAGGATGGGTACAGAAAGAAGATTAGGAAAAATGAGTGAACTGAGAAAACGGATCAAGGATAAGAAAAGGATCGTGGTTAAAATAGGTTCTTCTTCTTTGACACATAAAGAGACGGGGGATATCGACTATATCCGCATGGAGAAGCTGGTGCGGGAACTCAGCGATATCAGGAACCAGGGAAAAGAGGTGGTATTGGTCACTTCCGGCGCCATTGCGGCGGGAAGGAATGCCATGCACCTGAAGGAGATTGACGCGGAAAGCCAGGCGAAAGCCATGGCGGTGAAGCAGGCGTGTTCGGCGGTAGGGCAGGCAAGGCTGATGATGACCTACCAGAGGCTCTTTTCGGAGTATAACCAGATTGCGGGGCAGATTTTGATGACCAAAAATACCATTGTGGATAATCTGAACCGCTATAATGCCCACAACACATTTTCCGAATTGCTAAGGATGGGGGTTATCCCTATCGTAAATGAGAATGATACCATTGCCACCTATGAGATTGAGATTGGTGACAACGATACTTTGTCGGCGATTGTTGCGGCACTGGTGGGAGCCGACCTGCTGATCCTGCTTTCGGACATTGACGGATTATATACGGATGATCCCAGGAGGAACCCGGATGCGAAATTTATCGAGCAGGTGGATGAGCTTACGGATGAATATCTGGATATGGGAAAAGAAAGCACCGGGAGTAGTGTGGGAACCGGCGGCATGAATACAAAGCTGGTTGCCGCAAAGATCGCCACCCTGTCCGGGGCGGATATGGTGATTGCAAACAGTGCGGATATCGGGGTGCTGCACAGGATAATTGCAGGGGAGAAGGAAGGCACGCTTTTCGTGGCCCACAGGGATGAAAATTTTGACCTGCCGGATTTTGTACATAGCCTGCATAATGGCTGAAAGAAGAATTTTCAATGATAATAAGGCTGTTTTATTAGGAAAAGGCAAACTAAGAAAAGGGGTATGGGATTCCAATGAATATCGACGAAAAGATTGCCCGGATCAACGAGCTGTACCACAAATCCCAGAAGGAAGGCTTGACCGGGGAGGAAAAAGAGGAGCAGGCGCAGCTTCGCAAAGAGTATGTGGCGAGCGTCCGCGCCAATTTGAGGGGGCAGCTTGACAATATTGTCATCGAACACCCCGATGGCAGTAAGGAGAAGCTCAGTGACAGGCGAAAGAAATGACAGGAAATCCAAAACGGAGGCAAAGCCAGAAATCCGCAGTAGAATATTAAAGGTACGGAACTCCCTTACCCGGGAGGAACGGGAGAGGGCGGCGTTTCTGATAACAGAGAAAATAGCAGGGCATCCATGGTATTGCCTGTCGGAAAGGATTCTGTGTTATGCCAGTTACGGCAGTGAGATCGGAACCGGTGAATTGCTCCGGGAAGCCTTGTCTGCTGGGAAAGAAGTCTATCTCCCCAAAGTGGAGGGGGAGGATATGGCATTTTACCGCATAGGCAGCCTGACCCAATTGGCCCGGGGGTATAGAGGGATCCCGGAGCCGGGGGGAGATACGGAAAAGTATGACGGCAGGGGGCAGGCGCCGGAAAAGACGCTGCTGCTGATGCCGGGGGTGGCATTCGACAAAAACCGGAACCGTATCGGTTACGGAAAGGGTTTTTATGACCGGTTCCTGGCGGCGCACCCTGAACTGCAATCGCGAACCGTTGCCATAGGCTACCGTTGCCAGCTGCTGGAAGAGCTTCCGGCGGAAGAGACGGATATCAGGCCTTGCCAGGTGATCTGTGTGTGAGGGATGAGTTAGTAATCTGGTCAGTACACTAGAATGAAATAAATGATAAGATTCCGAAAACATATTGTAAATCAGCGCCTGAGGTTACGGTACATTGTACCATTGACAACGGATACCCTGATATGGGATGATTGTTTTATGTGCAGGGCGGGCAATATGGCGCCTGGCAATTATGGTTTGATGTACTGATCCGCAGGATACGGAAAGGCATGGGTGTTGGTATGGTAAATTTACAGGACATGGGGCAGCGGGCGGCGGCCACGAAGGAGTTTTTGAACCGTTTGGCCACAGAAGAGAAGGACAGGACGCTGCTTGGGGCGGCGGATGCGTTGTGCAGGCATTGTGGGGAAATATTGGCTGCAAATGAGAAAGATATGGAAGCGGCGCGCAGAAACGGCATGAAAGAGGGACTGCAGGACCGCCTGAAACTGACAGAGGACAGGGTAGGAGCCATGGCGGAGGGACTGCGCCAGGTAGCGGCGCTCCCTGACTGTATCGGGGAAGTCCTGGAAGAGTTTACCCGTCCTAACGGGATGCACCTGAAAAAGGTGAGGGTACCCATGGGGGTTATCGGCATTATTTATGAGGCCAGGCCAAATGTCACTGCCGACGCCTTTGGATTGTGCTTTAAGACGGGAAACGCCGTGATCTTAAAGGGCGGCAGCGATGCGATCCAATCTAACCTGGCCATAGTGAAGGTGCTCAGGAATGCCCTGGAACAGAACGGCATCCCAGGGGATGTGCTGCAGCTGATTGCAGATACGGACCGCAGTGTCACGGTGGAATTTATGAAGCTGAAGCAGTATGTGGATCTACTGATCCCCAGAGGTAGCGCGGGACTGATCCGCAGCGTGGTGGAAAACAGCACCATACCGGTAATAGAGACGGGTACCGGAAACTGCCATGTCTATGTGGACAGGGCCGCGGACCTTGCTATGGCGGCACAGATCATATACAATGCCAAGACCCAGAGAATCGGCGTGTGCAATGCCTGTGAGTCGTTGGTAGTGCACCGGGATGTCCGGGAAGCTTTTCTGCCGAAGCTGGCTGAGATCCTTGCACCCAAGAAAGTGGAGCTTCGGGGGGACGAGCGGATCAGGGAAATCCTGCCTGAATGTACTGCCGCCACGGAGGAGGATTACGGAACGGAATATCTGGATTATATCCTGTCCCTGAAAACGGTGGACAGCCTGGAGGAAGCCATCCGGCATATCAACCATTACAGTACCCGCCATTCCGAATGCATTGTGACGGAGGATAAGGAGGCGGCAGAGAAATTTCTAAAGGAGATAGACGCGGCATGCGTTTACTGGAATGTTTCCACCAGGTTTACGGACGGCTTTGAATTCGGTTTCGGGGCGGAGATTGGCATCAGCACCCAGAAGCTCCATGCAAGAGGCCCCATGGGACTGAAGGAGCTGACCTCCTACAAATACACGATCCAGGGGGACGGGCAGGTCAGGGGTTAGAGTGTGTTGAAAATTGCTGTTGGTGGGATAAAATAGAGGTCATGGGAAACGGATCACCGGAGTCCGCTGATATGGCTGGTTGGAAGGATAGATAGTTATGACACTGTACGAAGCAAAAAAGGGGGAGAGGTACCTGATCTCGGGACTGTATGTGGAACCCCAGGTTACCAGGAGATTACAGGCTCTGGGACTGAATGACGGGACGGTGCTCAATGTATTGAACCGTAAGAAGAAAGGGGCCCTGATCATCCAGGTCAGGGGGACAAGGCTTGCCCTGGGTAAACACATTTCCTCCAATATAGAGATCCGGGAAATGGAATAGGAAGTGCAGTATCGCAAGCAAGCATGGGATATGCATGGGGATTAGCTGGGAATTTAGCGGATGCCTGCTGAGGCGTGCAAGAGGTAATACATATGAACAAAGAGACAAATCTCAAACATATAAATGTGGCCTGTGTGGGTAACCCGAACTGTGGTAAGACTACGTTGTTTAATGCCCTCACCGGTTCCAGGCTGAAGGTTGCTAACTGGCCCGGCGTGACGGTGGAGCGGTTTGAAGGGGAAACATCTTACGAGGATACGGATATTACGCTGATTGACACCCCGGGTATTTATTCCCTGACCTGTTATACCATAGAAGAGAAGGTGACCAGGCAATGTGCCATGGATGACGATATTGATGTGATAATCAATGTGGTGGATGCCTCTTCGCTGGAGAGGAATCTGTATCTGACTTTACAGCTCCTGGAATTGGGGAAACCCATAGTCCTTGCCCTGAACATGATGGATATCGTGAAGGAGCGGGGCATGGAGATTGACATGCACAGACTGCCGGAGATGCTGGGGAATATCCCTGTGGTACCTGTTTCCGCGGCGAAGCGGACAGGGTTGGACATATTGCTCCATGCGGTGATTCATCACTATGAAGAGGGCGGGGAGGAATATATCCTTGATTATCCTGAGAATATAGAGGACAAGATTGCCAAGCTGGAAGTTATGATGCAGGCTCATTACCCCACGCATTCCTCCGTGCGCTGGCATGCTATCAAGCTCCTTGAGGATGATGAGGAAGTGAGGCAGGAGCATCCCATTTCCGTTATAAATGTGGTGGACAGAAGTTATGAAAAAGAGATCATTCAATGTAAGTACGCCCATATAGAAAAGATTGTGTCAGAGACGCTGTTCCACAGGGACCAGAAGGCGGCCAGGACGGATAAGATCGACAGGGTGCTGACACACCCTGTCTGGGGGATTCCGGTCTTTCTCCTGATCATGTGCATGATCTTTTTCCTCACATTTACGGTGGGGGATGCTTTAAAGGGTGTCTTCGAGACCGGCCTGGGTTATGTCTCCGAAGGGGTAATGGCGGGATTGGAAGGCATTGGCGTGGCCTCATGGCTGCAATCGCTGATTGTAGACGGCATTATTGCCGGCGTGGGGGGGATCCTTACTTTTATTCCCAACATATTTATCCTGTTCCTTGCGCTGGCGTTCCTGGAGGACAGCGGTTATATGTCCAGAGTGGCTTATGTGATGGATTCTGTCATGGGCAGGGTAGGGCTTTCCGGGAAAGCGTTCCTGCCTATGATATTGGGATTTGGCTGTACCGTGCCGGCAATTATGGCTACCAGGGCATTGGAAACGGAGCAGGACCGCCGTAAGACAATGTTGGTGACACCCTTTATGTCCTGTTCGGCCAGGCTGCCTATTTATGTGCTGCTGTCAGAAATGTTTTTTCCGGAGGCTGCGGCGCCGGTGGCTTTTTCCATGTATGTTATCGGTATGCTGATGGCAATCCTGGCGGCAAAGGCAATCAACAAGCTGGAAAAGGGGAGTGCCAACGATTCCCTGTTGATCGAGCTCCCGGAATATAAGAGACCCAACGGGAGGACGATCCGCATTTACGTGTGTACAAAGCTGAAGGATTATCTGTCCAAGGCGGGGACCACTATTTTTGTGGCTTCCATTGTAATCTGGTTTGTACTGAACTTTGGTTTTTCCGGTATGGTGGAGAACCCGGCGGACAGCTTCGGCGCGGCCATCGGCCGTTTCCTGGTGCCGATGCTGGCGCCGGCGGGACTGGGGATGTGGCAGATCGGCGTGGCGCTGCTTTCCGGCATTTCTGCAAAGGAGGTGGTGGTATCCAGTTTTACGGTATTGTTTGGGGTATCAAATGTAAATTCCGATGCGGGAATGGCTTCCATCGTTGCAAACATCCAGGCCATGAATCCTGGGTTTGGGCCGTTAAACGCGTACTGCCTGATGCTGTTCTGCCTGCTCTATGTTCCCTGTGCTGCCACCGTGGCCACGGTGAAAAAGGAGAGCGGGTCATGGGCATTTACCCTGAAAATGATCGTTTTCCAGTTGGTTCTGGCGTGGGCGGCATCTGCAGCGGTATTCCAGGCCGGAAGCCTTATCAAGGGGATCTTGGGATAAGTATGGGGGAGTTTAACTGAAAACAAAAAAGGAGGTATTTTTATGAATCTGATCTATGAAAATCCACTTGCCTGTGAGGCAGACATTCAGAACTTTATATTAGAAGGGCAGGCAAAGATTTCCTTTCCCAACGGCAGAATGCAGATGGAGAATGCCTTGGATGCGGAAAACGGGCAGAAGGCAAATTATGTGCTGTGGTGTCCGGAAGATTTTCCTTCCGATGTACTGATTACATGGGATTTCCTGCCCATAAAGGAACCCGGATTGTGTATGTTGTTTTTCAGTGCATTGGGGAAAGGCGGGGAGGACATCTTTGACGGGAAGCTGGCAGGGAGGACAGGGGAGTACCATCATTATCATCACGGGGATATCAATGCTTTCCATGTGTCCTATTTTAGGAGGAAGGAGCCGGATGAGAGAGCCTTCCATGTCTGTAACCTGAGAAAGAGCTATGGCCTTCATCTGGTGGCCCAGGGCGGGGATCCTGTCCCCGACGCGGACGAGGTGAAAGAGCCTTACCGGCTGGCAGTGCGAAAAGAGAAAAATTTGGTAACCTTCTCCGTCAATGAACTGGAGATTTTCCGTTTTGAGGATGACGGGAAAACATACGGGCCGCTGCTGCAGGGCGGTAAGATCGGTTTCCGGCAGTTGGCCCCCCTGGTGGCGGATTATGGGAATCTGAAAGTTTATGGGATTTGAGAAGCCTGTTGCGGTTTGGCAGGGCGGATTTATTAACAATGATTTGTGCCCGTATTTAACAGGTACTGGTAACGGAAAGGCATAGGAGTACAGTATGGTTTTGGATTTAGCTGGAAAATGGAAAATAAAACTGGCTGCGGACAGTGGTGTGCAGGAAGGTGAAATCTCACTGCCCGGCAGTCTCCAGGGGGCGGGTTACGGCAATCCCGTCAGCCTGGGCACACCCTGGGTCAGCGGCCTGCACGATGCTTTTTGGTATGAGCAGGAACCTTTCAAAAAAGGAAACGGCAAGGAGGGCCTCGTTCCTTTCCT
>ERZ808040.1303-NODE-1303-length-17199-cov-6.276428_pt1 | contig 17199 bp, 9 predicted proteins | sample MGYA00380191_ERZ808040 | MGnify/ENA primary metagenome ERZ808040 (study PRJEB31490, sample SAMN06133395) | mouse gut metagenome | isolation source: J6 | host: mice | place: China: Chengdu | collected 2015-05 ... | reverse complement strand
AGAAACGGATTCATTGGATCTGTGCGCCTAATTTTGTGGTATAGTTATAAAATCTAACCGCACAGGTAGAAATTTTTCGTATCCTCTGGGGTAAAGATCACTGCATATTCTGTCTGATTGCTGTCTGCCACAGCGGGCTTCACGTTCTGTTCCTTCCATGTAAAAGTCCCTGCCACTGTGAGCTTGCTGTCCGTCCCTGTTCCCGGATTGCCCATTCCATCGCCATACTGCGCGCTTCCGCCTGTCAGAGAGGACATCACAAGACTGTCCCCGTAGGTAATTGCTGACGCGGATGGAAGCTGCTTGAGATCGAGATAAGGCACTGCTTTCTGCACGTCCACAGTAACTGCGGCTTCTGCGCTTTCATAATTTGCCGCATTTTCTGGTGTAAAGACTGCCTGATAGCTGTTGGCGCCTGCATTCGGGATGATATCCTCACGGCACCAGTCCCATGTGCCTGACAGTGCCCTGCCGTCCACACCTGCTGCTTCGCCGCCTGTCAGCTCCGCTTTTTCCAGCGGTTTTGACGGGCTATAGATACGTTTTACTGCTGCCGGCGCTGTTGTTATCCGGGGAACTGCCTTGTTTACTTTGATTGACACCGCGTCCTCCAGCGCACTGTATGTATCATCCTCTGGCGTAAATACCCAGACTGCACTTGGCGTTCCGGCATCTGGTTTTGCCGTCTGATCTTTCCATGCAAGTGTCCCTTCTACGGTTTCTCCATCATCACCGATAAATTCTGCTTCGTTAAATAAAAGCTTCGACAACGGCTCCCCATATGTAAGGACGTCGTTTTTCAGCGTCACTTTTGTTCCATCTTTCAGATTTACAGGAATTTTGTCGGTCAGTTTTATCTTTACCGTGATTGTAATGTCCTCATAATTGCGCGTTGCCACCGTTACGGTTATCGTTCCCTCAGCATCCTTGCTGCCACTGTTGAGTGTATAGGATAAGATGCCATTTTTTGTTACTGCTGGCTCCGTCTTGTATGTAAGTGCCCCTGATGTGGACGGTGTATGATAGATTATCTCTCCGCAGTCATCTGGAAGCAGCAAGGCAAGGTTAACCGTTCCGGTATTTTCTCTTGAATACAGATATCTCCTGTTTACCTCTTCCACAGTATAGCCGTCCTTTTTTGCCACGTTAATGTCAACGGTCTTTCTGGCGCCCCCTGTATGGTTCGTCCCTTCCGCGAGAGAAACTGTAATCTCAGCGGTTCCTGCTCCCTTTATCGAAACATTCCCGTCTGTGGAAACCGAAATCACGTTTGGATTGGAGGAGGCGTAGGAGATTCTGCCGTCCCCATTTGTAAGGCATTTTAACAAAAACGCCGCATCGCCAAATTTCTTGCTGACTGGCTCTTCAGGAACTGTCAGCGTCCCTTCTGCTTTGGTAATTTTACCCACCCTAGCGGAAACGCTTGTTTTGCTGAGTGTATAATTCCCTGCCTTTGCGCCTGTGAGCGTAATGCCGTTTACCGTAACCGTCTTGTGCTCTCCGGCTTCGGCTGTATCGTAGCTGCAGCTTCCGGCTTCGGCTGCCACATCATCATCGGAATAAGCCTCTGGCAGGGAAAGCGTAAGACCGTCTCCGCTGCAGTCTGCAGTTCCGTCATATGCCTTTATCGTACTTCCAGTCAGACTGGCGGTCAGGGCGCGAGGTGTCACGGAGAATGTCACCGTGCTGCTCTTTACTGCGTAGCCGTCTTTAGATGCCTTGCAGTAATACCTGTAGGTTCCAACATCAAGGCGTGCTTTAGCCGAGGGCGTTAATATTCCGCTGTTATCCCCAGCCTTTATCTCCGTTTCACTGCCATCTTTCTTTACTTCATACCACTGATATGTTATGCCGCTTGTTTTATCTGTTTCAATGGACAAGGATGCGTTGCTCCCATACTCCCCGGCTGTATCCACCGGCTGTCTGGTAATCTTCACGGGAACCGCGTGGACAGTAACGGTGCCTGTAACCCGGTCTTTTGTATCGGCGTCATTCACCCAGCTGCCGTCCTGTTTGAATGCAAAGCCATCCGCCAGCAGGCTGGCAATAGTGCCGCCTTCCGCTTCTCCATTAACATTAACAGCGCAAAAAACGCCGGAAAATGTGCCTCCGCTGATTTCCACTGTACCATTTTCTCTTATAAGCCCAACGCCGTCCTCATCGGTGCCTGTGAATGTACCGCCAGTAATGATTGTCCTGCCTCCTGCTACATATACCCCCATACCGGCTTCAACCGTACCGCCGGCAATCCGCAGAATTCCATCCCTTATTATAATTCCCGTATTTTCATTACCGTTCTGCTGAATCGTTCCACTGTTCAGAGTCAGTTCTCCACCACCCACCTTAATGATCCAATCACCTATTTCCCCATTGGAGAGAATGACTCCCTCCGCCATGTCCAATGTGACATTGCCTGATTCCAAAAACAGTGTCTCACTATTACAAGCTTCCCTATTTATGCTTTTTAGCAGCTTAATGGCGGCGGTCTTCCCCCGAACGGTATCCCAGGCTTTGTCAATATCTGTGTAGTAACGCGTAGTGCCGTCAATCGTCACCTCTGCAAGAATATCCGTGTCGCAGTATTCACATTTGCCCGCTGCATCTGCCGCTGACGGGTGGGGGCATTCTTTTATGGTAACGTTATCCCGGTAGGATTGTGCATCAATATCTGCCAGCTTTATAACCTGATTCGACCCGTTGCTGTAATAAGTATAGCCAGAAGCAGGAAAACCGGATAATTTACTTCCCGGACCGGCAGCAATACGGGAGTACGTTCCACCGGACAGCACAGCCGCGGCGGACGCTATATAAACATCACCGATAAAATTTCCGTCCTTAATTATGATGTTTGAACCGCTGTCTGCGCTTATGCAGTTGTTACTGCCTGTACTGCGTACCGTACCACCTGTAAAATTCAATGTTCCGCCATTGCTGACAGTTACAGCTCCTACATCTTTTCCCGTAAGCGTAAACGCCCCGCAGTCAAGCGTCAGCTCTATGCCTGCCGGAACTTCCAGCGTTGTGTCTGTCTCAACATCTTTACAAAGTTCTATTGCCGGGCTGCTTTCTGCCGCCGCTTTTTCCCACGCGGCATGGATGCTGCCGTAATAGGATGCTGTACCGTTTATTTTCAGCTTTGCCTCAGCTCTCAGTCCGCATTTGGTACAAATGCCGCCATTGTTAAAATCATGGGCTTCCGCCTCCTTTTCAAAACCGCAGGCGGGACAGGAGCCTTTATGCTGATTCTGATCGAGCTGGGTGTAGCTCATTACCGAATGCCCGCAGATCTTTACTGTATAGGTGCCGCCCGGTAATGTACCACCGTCCAGACCCTCAACTACCGGGGTCGTGCCGTCTTTGAAATATGCGTATCCAGGACGCAGCAGGGATTGTATTGTACCGTTCTTTATCTCAATGGCCGAGATCGTGCCCTTGATTGTTCCGCTGCCGATATCCAGGACACCGCCGTTTACACAGAAAACAGAACCGTTATCGGAAGAAACGGTATAGCTGCCACCCTCAAAGATGATATGATCTCCTCTGCTTACTTCCAACGGTGCACTGGCCGTCACATTAGACAGCAAAAGAACTTTCGCGGTTTTGTCCTGTTTCCGCACCTCATTCCAAGCGCTTTCAATTGTGCCGTAATAGAATATACTGCCGTCTGTTTCCACCTTTACCGCAGCCAAAATTTGAACAGACACCGTACACTCTGCCCCTGCCATATCGTCATTGCCCGCAAACCGTGCGGTAAGGGCAATCCGATCGCCCGGTGCTGCACCGCTCAGCGCCAGTACATCGGCGGCTTTCGCAGTCATAGTGTAACAGCCGTCCCCGTCCGCATTTACGGATTCGGACACCTGTTCTCCTCCTGCAAACAGTGCCATCTGATCCGATGCTGGTTCAGTGAACGCCGTCCTCTGCAGAACTGTTCCCTGCGCCCTTGGCGTAGCTTTCACAATAATATTCTCATCAACGGAAAAGGTATTTTTCTCCTGCTGTCCATCCTCCCCGCAGACTTTCACGCTGTCCAGTATGGCTTTGGACCTTACCCTCACATTTTTTATTGTATGCAGCCCTGTGGTATCAACAACATTTCCTTCCGCATCGATGTAGCAGGCGTCCAACGGCAGAAGCGTACTCAAATCTCCGGGATAGTCGATTGCACAGAAATTCCCGCCGTACAGCTTCACTTTTGAGGTATTCTCTTTGATATACAGCCCCTTTAGCCCTTCGCCGCCGGTAAACTGCCCTCCGTAGATTTTACAGTCCGCTATCTCATTGGTGATACGGACTGCCCCCCGGTCTTCCCGCCCACTGTGAAAAACACCACCGCGTATTTCAAGAGAGCAGCTATTTCCAGTATTATTCAAATCCTCCACATTCACGGCACCTGTCAGTCCTGAGTATTCCCCGCCGTTTATCCTCAGCGTTCCGTAGGGAAGCCAGATACCCTCCACACGCCCTTCGCCCTCGATGGTCAGCGAACCACCCCTCACTTGAATGGCAGTAGCGCTGTTTGTGACATTATGGCCGTTGAGGCGCAGCGTAACTGCCCCGCTGGTAAAATCGATACGATCTGTCACGTCCTCCAGAAGAGTCAGAACAGCGCTTTTTGCCTGCGCATCACTGACTGCCCTGCCGATGTCCCAATAATCTTCCTCACCCACCTTGGCGACCATCTTAATCTCGCCGCCGCAGACACTGCACTTCCCGTCTTCATAGGTGTGCCGTTCCGTCTCCGTCTTGTCGCAGGAGCCGCATTTTCTGGAATGGGTGCGGTTGTCTTCGTTTGGCGTCCAGGACGGGAAAGAATGGATATGCGGACATACCTCCACCGGACGTTCGATGCGGTATCCTCGTATCACTAATGTCTCCCCTGTCTTCGGGTCATGATATGTACAGCCCTCAGCAAGCAGTGATTCCGCCGTTACACTGGGAGTCCACGTCACGATGGATATGCCAGATTGAGTGTCCAGTTTCCCATAGAATGTACCGCCCGAGAGTTCCAGCTTCGGAGTCCCGCCATAATTCGACATAGAAAGTCCCTTTCTGTCTCCCTGAAAGTACCCGCCGCTGATCTGAGTGGCGCCGCCCTGAATGTAAAGGGCTGTGTCTGTCCCCGTGACGCTGCCACCGGTAATCTCCATAGAACCGAAATAGATTGTCACGCCATACTCACCTGTGATAGAGCCGCCATTTATTGCCAGACTGCATTGTCTACTGTTTACCACCACCGCGTACTTCGTTCCGGCGATGGTTCCGTCTTCTATGGTCATGCTTGCGTTTCCTTCGAGACAGATGCTGTCCTTGTTGCTACTGCTGCCTGCAGTAATACGGAGTGTATAGGAGCCTCCCCGGTATGTGATATCACCCGCATTCAGACAGATTCGCTCCACCTCGGAATCCTTGAGGAGCGCAACCTCTGCTGTCTGTCCATTTGCGGCAGCAAACGCCTCCTCCGCCGTGGCATAATACGAGACTTCACCGTCAATCGTAACACTTGCTTCATTCGATGCCTGCTGTCCGGCGCGACTGTCCATGGGTGCCGCTGCATCATTATTGACCGCAGTATCCTCCGTTGTTTCGTCATTGTATATTTCGCCCACAAAGGTGCTGGGACTTTCGGTTGTTTCTTCTTCAGAAGACGTTTCCTGCGTGTAGCCGCAGGACGCGTTATGATCATGACGACAGTCCAGCTCCTTTGTAATACAGCCGCTCTCTTCACTGCATGAGTGCCTGCATTCTGTGGGCTGTTTGTTTTCTTCCTCTGTGAAAGTTTCCCCCTCCTCAGAGGTTGTTGCTTCCGGGTAGCAGCTTTCCTCATGTTCATGAATACAGTCCTCTATTACTTTATAACAATCCTCTGTATGTTCATGAGTACACGCTGCCGCCGCTTCTGCGGACTGCACTTCTTCCGCTGCAAATACAGTGATGCCGTCAAAGGGCATTGCCTGACATGTCACTGCCACTGCCAGCAGGATTCCCACTGCGCGATGCAGCTTCCGTTTCTTTTTTGGCATGTTTTTCTCTACATATATTTTTCCCATTCCTGTCTCCTTTTTAAATTTTTGCTTTTTATAAGATTCCTAAATTTCTGGCTGCAAGCACCGCGTCCGCCTTGCCGCAGACGCCTAACTTCCGGTAGTTCTCCTTCGCATGGTATTTCACTGTGGCCTCCTTCATAGAAAGCTCCTGCGCAATACATCTCACACTCTTTCCCTTTGCCTGAAGGCGCAGGACAGCCAGTGCCGCCTCGCAGAAATCCGGCGCTTTTGCTAACTGTCCTTTTAAGTATACCGGATAGCGCACCGCCATTTTCCCCGTTTCCTCCATGAGCCGGGAGAGCCACTCCTGATTAGGTATCTCCGCTTCCAGAAAGCGCCTTCCCGCTGCCGCAAACAGCTCCTGTGCCGCCGCCCCCTCCTCGCTCACAAGCCGGATAAACTGGTAGCCACAAGCCTCTTTCAACATAGAGAGAAACTCTTCCTTCCACGCCCCGCCCGTCCGGTATTTCGCTATGGCGCTTAGCAGGCATACTTCCATGCGGATATACGTGCGCCCGCATTTCTCCGCATAATAGCGCAGTTTTTCAAGCAGCGCCTGCGCTTTTAAATAGTCTCCAAGAGACAGATAACAGCGCACTTTCGTAAGATAACGGTAACGCTCCAGAATGCAGAACTCCCTGTCCTCATCCGGCGCCTGTTCCAGCCATGCCGACACCTTTTCCCGGTCTCCCTGATAGAGTGCAAGGCGGCACCGCAGCGCCGCTATGTTTGGCAGAAGCTGCACTGCCCTCTGTTCCCGCACGCTTTTTTCAAAGGAAGTAAGCACTGCCTCCGCCGTCTGTATCTCTCCTTTCAGGGTGTCCAGCCGCACCTGCAAGCCCACGGCGGCAAAGGCGATCTCCATCATGCCGCCGCCCTCCGCCTCTAGTCTCGCGCGGGCAAGGAGAGTCAGAACTTCGTAGGCATCCGCTCCCTTTTCATAAAGGCTCTCGCCCAAAGCTGCCTTCACAAGCCCTTTTCCATACCTGCCAAGCACCCGCTCCACCAGCTTTCCGATCGTGGCAGCCAGTTTCCTGTCCTCCCCGCTCCAATGGCAGAAGTCCTTACCCCCGTTCATGGTGCTGGGGCAGTTGCTGGTGACGGAAAATTCCGGCAGCCCCATTCCCTTATCAAAGATCAGGGCAGGTATTTTCTTCATGATCTCAATCATGTCCGCGCTTCCCCGATGCGGCAGGGCGATGTCAAGGTAGGCAAGGCGGCTTACTGCTTCCCGTCTCTGCCCGCCTTTTGCGTCGGCGGCAAACTTTTCCAGTTTCCCGTACCAGTATTCACTCTCTTTCTCCTGCATCAGCAGGGAATAGAGCATGCTCATTCCCGCCATCAGCACGGGGCTGTCTTCCAGCTCCTTTTCCTCCATCTGCAGATAATAGCGGCGCAGCTCGAAATAATGGCCGTTGCCAGGATTTAAACGGGCGTTTCGTATCAAAAGCCCCCTGATCCGCTCTTTTTTCCCGCACCGCTCAAACATGTCAAGGGCTGGCACGATCTGCCCCTGCATCTCATAAAACAGCCCCGCATTATAGGCATGGTCTGCGCGCTGCGCCGGGTCATATTCTCTGGCTGCCCGCCTGCGCAGCGCCCTGAGCAGTTCCGGGCGCAGGCGGTATATGCCGTCCCTGCAGGAAAGGAAGTTCCCGGTCTCCGCGGCCCGCTCCAAAAGTTCCAGCGCACGGCAGTTCCCCGTAATCATCTCCGCAAGGGGCAGGGTAAATTCATCGGTGACGCTGACCTGCATCAGAAATTCCAGAAGATCACTGTCCCACTGCATCATCACATGGTTTTCCAGATATCCAGCAAAAGCCTCCACAATCTCCTGCGCCAGTTTCGGGCCGGGGCGCTGGCCTTCCAGCATTCTAAGGGCGGTGTGCCGCACGGTGTAGGCATTGCCCTGGCTTCTTTCCACCACAAATGCCAGCTCTTCCTCTGTGATGGCAATTCCCTGCGATTCCATGTAATCCTGAATCTCTTTTTCCTTCAGCCGCAGGTCCTCCTCCGTGATAACGAGGAAGCCGCTATTTACATAGGGCGGCATCAGCCATGCCGGAATGGGACTGCGGCAAATCAAGACAAGCCATATCCCCCTGCATTCCACAAGCGAGAGGACTGCCCTGCGCCCCTGCGCATTTCTCAGCAGGTGCAGGTCATCCACGACTACTGCCGTCTGCGCCTTTGCTCCTTTGTCAGACAGCAGGTTTTCTTTCCCTTTTTCCCCTACTTCCTCCGCGCAGGAGATATAATGATATCTGCGCTTTGACAGATACTGCTTTACAAGCGCTGTCTTCCCGTAACCTGTGGCGCCGTATATATATACCGTCTGCCCCAGCCCTTTTGCCGCGCGCAGTTTCTTCAGCGCAGCCTCCGGCGCGATATATCCTTTCTCCAAATGCCCGCCTCCCTCCATGCAAAAAGAGCCGTTTAAAAGACATGGCGATGTCCATGCCTCTCAAACGGCTCTGTAATTCCTACTCTATATATTAATAATAACGGAGTATTAGAGTGCTTGTGCTTGCTTAACAGATTGTATGCTTTATCCATCCTTTTGCAACCCCTTTTTCCGTAAAATTTTTATTCTGCGCATCCGCAGTTGTACTTTATTTTACGCTGTTTTATCCGTTTCGTCCACTCTCCAAACGGATAGTCTGGGGTACTTTTTTACACAATATTCCAATTTTTATCAGGAGCTAATGGGGCAAAATACCCTTTAACACAATTCGGATTTATGATACATAATTGTGTATGGGTTTTTTCCATAATACCAGAATCTTCATAAACTGGATTCCCCTCTATAAAAACACCTCGAACACTGTCATACGCACGCTCCTCATTCTCCCTGTTATATTGATGAATCCTTTCAATCACAGCACAGTCCAGTTCTCTCAATAATAAATCTTTATTCCCTTTCATATTCCTATTAGCCGGTAAAGGTTTGCCTATTAGTGACAATTCATACTTTAATATCTCGTATCCTGTTTTTAAAATAGCCGCACTGCCATAATCAGTTAAGTCCAAACAATGCCCCAGACTGATAACTGCTCCTATAACTGCTGGCTCCTTCTGCTTCTTATCAGGATACTTTCTATTATATCTTTTACAATAAGAAATTGCCCATTCTTCTGCCCGATCTAAGCTATTTTCCCAGAAATAAATCCCATTTTCTAACCAATCATAAGAATTATGACTTGCCAGCAATCTTTCATGCATATATAATACTTTTTCATATGTAGTTCTATCACAACCATGAAATCCGATAATCAAATTAGGTAAATTGCTATACATTCTCTATTCCTTACTTTTCGTATATTGTCTGCTATAGTAATATCTTTCTGTAAAATCTCCGCTTGGTTCTATTATATTACTATTTTGCAGACTAATCCTAGACTTTTCAACCGCCTCACTATTTGGCATGGTCTTCAATTTCTGTAAATAATTTTTCATTCCTTCTACATAAGCCACTCTTTCGCATTCTAATAATTCAATTGTTGGCATAGTATCCTCCTTTTTATCTTTTGCAGACAGATTAATATGTTCTGTTTCCCTCATTGTTTCTATCTACACCTCAATATTTTCTCCTAAAAAATTTATGATGGGATTATAATTCTTATTTTTCTAAGTATAGCACAGCAGATACGAAACCGCAATCTGTATATGACATTTGCAGCTATGACGCCTAAAAATTGAGTGAATGGGTTGAGTATACGAAAAACACCTTGCAACATCAATAAATGCATTATATAATATGGAAAGGAAGGTGATTACATGAATACAGCAATGACAAAGCAATTAGATGATTATACAATCGAAGATATATATAATTTGCCAGATGGAGAAAGAGCAGAATTAATTGACGGCGAATTATATATGATGGCAACACCTAATAGAATTCATCAAAAATTAGTAAAAGATTTTACATATCTTATTGAAGAACATATTAAACGTAAAAATAGAGATTGTGAAGTCTATCCAGCACCATTTGCAGTATTTTTGAATGCGAATAATGATATTTACCTTGAGCCTGATATTTCCGTAATTTGTGACAAAAACAAACTTACAGACGAGGGATGCAAAGGCGCACCGGATTGGATCATAGAAATTGTTTCACCTTCCAGCCGTGCGATGGATTATAATAAAAAGTTATTCAAATACAGGACAGCAGGCGTCAGGGAATATTGGATCGTTGATCCAATGCAGCAATTGATTATGGTTTATGATTTTGAATATGATAATTTTGAACAATATTCTTTTTTCGATAAAGTAAAAGTTGGAATCTATGAAGATTTTGAGATTGATTTCCAAGAGATAAATATTGAATAGTGTTGTCATGTGAACAGTATAAAAGGATTGGTTTTCCAATCCTTTTTCCTATTCCCCAACCTGCACGCCCGCCGGCATCTGCATTTCAGAGGTGCCGCCGCAGTATGCAAACGCCTCCTTGCCAATCTTTTTTAAGGTAGAGGGCAGTGTGATCTTTTTCAGCATATGGCAGCGGTAAAACGCCCGCTCTGGAATCTCCTCCACCCCTTCCGGGATTCGAATCTCTTCTAAGGAAGTACAGTTTTCAAAGGCATGTGCACCGATCTGCTGCAAATTTTCTGAAAACTCAACACAGCGCAGGGCACCGCAGCCACAAAACGCGTGTGCGCCGATGCTTGTCACGCTTCCGGCCTGCCAGACCTCACGCAGCCATTTGCAGCCCGCAAATGCGTGTGCGCCGATGCTTGCCACCGTCTCTGAAAAAGTGATCGCTGTCAGCAGATTTCCGTCCTGAAAGGTGCCTTCTCCAATTTCTGTGATACCATGTGCAAGGCGGAATCTGGCAATATTGCCTGTACATTCCCGAAGGACACCATGCTCGTCCGTCTTAAAACAATTGAGGCTGTCCATCACAGCCTGTTTTGCCAGCGGCGGCAGCGCGCGCTCACGGTCTGCCAATCCCGTAAACTGCACTGTTTCGCCGTCTGGCAGGCGCATTTTTCTCAGATTGATACAATTGCGAAACGCATACTCCTCCACCTGTACAAATCTGCGCTTTGCGTCTGTCCTTGGAAAACAGATCCCCGTGATATCCAGCCCGTTTGCAAACGCCCAGCCACACACCAGACGAACGGAATCTGGAATCACCACCTCCCCCACAGAAGCCGAACCGTCGAGCAGCATGTCCCGCACAATGACAAGCGGCGTCTCCCTGCGCTGCTTCGCAATCCAAGGCGTCCCGTGAAATGCCCTTGCGCCAATGTGCTCCACACTCTCTGGAATCTCCACCTGCTCAAGCATCATCGCGTCGCGGAACACCTCCGCCCCAATCCGCCGTATTCCCGATGGAATCCGCACCACACTGGCGGCGCCGCGGTAGCGGACCAGATGCTCCTCCTGCAAAACGGTAAAGCAGCTCAGTGCACTCTGAAACAACCGCCGTACCATCTCAGGAATCTCTTCTGACAGGATATCCTGATAACAGCGAAACGTCCATTCCGTTCCCTGCCATACAATCCAGCTCAGCGCTGTACAGCCAGAAAGTGCGTATTCTTTGAGGCAAATCCTCCCCTGCTGCCCGGACAGGCAGATTTTTTCAAGCCCGCTGCAATCCTCCATAGCATGTGCGCTCAGACATACGCCGTCTTGAAATGCCGCATATTTCAGTGCCTCACAGCCCTCAAAGGCATACTCGCCAATCTCATCAAACGGTGCAAAATCAAACTCCTGCAAATGCTTACAGCCGCTAAAGCAATATGCCTTGACCACCTTTGCATTCTCACACCGGCAGACCGCCAAATCCGTACATCCTGCAAAAAGCCGTTTTTCCAGAATCATAGCTTCCAAAAGCACTGCCCTGCAAAGCGCAATACATCCTGCAAAAGCCGCCTCGCCAATCGCCTGTGCGGAGCATCTGATCTCTTTTAAATGAATACACTTTTCAAATGCGTTCGCTCCTATGAGAAGCTGCTGTCCATCTACAAAATCAACCGCCTCAAGACTGCTGCACCCAAAGAAAGCGCCCTCGCCAATCCAGCGCACGCCCGCCGGCAGAATGACTTTGCAAAGATCACGGTTCCCGGCAAACGCGTAGGGTGCAATGCCACGGATAAAATCTGGAAGAAGAATCTGCTCTGCAAAAACAGCCCTGTCCGCGCAGGCTTCCAAGGAAACCACCAGATTCCCCACCACGCGGATTCCGTTTTCAAGCGTTCTCCCAAGAACCGTACCCGCGAAAGCGCGCTCGCCTGCTGTCAGTGCCGGATGCACCGCGCTTTCCGCAAGCAGGGCACAGCCGCACAGCGCTTCCCTGCCAATGGATTGTGCCTGCTCCAGCCGGATTCTGCGCAAGTTCCTGCACTGGTAAAAGGCACGCACGCCAATCGCCTGCCACTGCACAAGCTCTTGCTGATCACTGGTCAAAACCTCCTCTAGCGCTTCACAGCCAGAAAAAACTTCCGCTTCCAGACAAGTGACCGCAGAAGGAAGATACACGCGCCGAAGCGATTTACAGCCCTTAAACGCCGCCGCGCCGACAGATGTCACGCCTGCGGGGAGATGGACGTTTGTTATTTTTGTGTTTCCATAAAAGGCGCCGCCAGCGATGATGCCCACATTTTCTGGAATCCACACTTCCCCTTCAAGGTCCTGTCCGTCCCAAAATACCGCACCCGCCTGTACATCCCCCGCCGAAACCATTTCTTTAAAATGCTGCGCATCCCATTCCTTTTCATAGGCATCATGCAGCACAGCAGCGCGCGTGCTGTATCTTTGCTGTTTTCCCTGCGTCTTCCCTTCAAATGCATGTCTCCCCACAGATTGCAGGGATTTGGGCAGGACGACACGCCCCAGCGCGGTGCAACCGTATGCAAACTGGTCTGGGATATGGCACACGCCCTCCTCCAAAAACAGCAGCTTTAATTTCATACAATCGCGGAATATACCCGCACCATACGCTTTGCCTGTATCACCTCCGCCGGATATCCACGCCTTCTGCACAAGGCTCTTTGCAAATGCCAGACTCTCCACAACCGCTGTTTTTGCCGGTATGCGTACCTCCCGCAGGCCAGCGCGGTAAAATGCCATCTTCCCGATATATACAAGACTCTCTGGAAGCGCCAACTTTTTTAATCCAGTACAGCCGTAAAAAGCGCTCTCCCCAATCCGGCAGAGCCCCTCTGGCAGCGATACCTCCTGCAATGCGCGGCATCCTCGAAACACCCTGTTTTCCAAAAACTGGATCTGATTGGGAACCGCCACCCGCAAGAGCTTCACGCAGTCCGAAAAAGCCCCTGCCCCAATCCGGCAGAGCCCCTCTGGCAGCACGGCAGTCTGCATCATCAGACAGCCCCGGAACGCCTCTGCGCCAATCTCTTGCAGACTTTCGGGCAGTATCACCTTGTCAATCGTCTCAATGCCGGCAAATGCCTCCTGTGCAATCGCGGTAATGCCCTCTGGAATCACAACTCTGGACTCCGCGCCCAGATATTGCAGCAGTATGGTTCCGCTGAGCCTGAAATTGCCAAACACCTGCCTGCGTACCGCGCGGACAGGCTCAGGAATCTCCTTTACAGACACGAGGCTTTTTACAGTGTCTGGTTCTTGCTGCCTGTAAATATCCGCTAATCCCTCAAATGTATACACAGCCCCGTCACAAGTCCTGACTGTTTTTAATGAAGTACAGTTGCGGAATGCATCCTCATCAATCTGCACCCCGTCTCCGCCCAGAACGACTTCCTCCAAGCCAATACAATTGCGGAATGCACGGCTCTCGATTTTCCGCAGGGATTTGGGCAGACGGATATCCACAATCCCCCGCAAATCATAAAAACTGCTTTTTCCAAGAACTTCGATTCCCTCCGGCACCTCAATATGTTTGATATTGACCCGGAAACGGACAAGCGTCCTGCCCTCAAGCTCCATCATACGCTCAAGAATATCTCTCACCACCAGCGCAATGAGCGGCGGCACACTGCATGCGCCTGCCGCCGCGTCCACAACATTTGGAATGCAGAAGGTCTCACCATCGGCATATCTGATTTCACGGACCCGCCCACAGCCTGTAAAGACATCACAGATACAGTGCTCGTCCAGCTCCCGTGAGATCACAAGCTTTTGAAGCGCTGTCCCGTTTGCAAGCGCCTCCATGCCAAACCGTTTCACGCCCGGCATCTGCACTTCCTCCATGCTGTCGCAGTACAAAAAAGCGCACTCTCCCAGCTCCTCTACAGAACATGGCAGAATTGCGCGTTTCAGGGCATGACACCGATGGAATGCGTAGCGCCCTATGGCTCTTACTCCGTCTGGAATCACGACCTCCTCTAATTTGCGGCAGCCCTTGAACGCATCCCCCATAATATAGTACAGTCCCGCAGGCAGCACAACTTTTCTCAGGGACACACAGCCCTTAAAAGCACCTTCGCCGACGGTATGAATCCCTTCTGGAACTTGCAGCTCCTCCTCCCGCCCTGTATAGCGCAGCAGCACGCCGTTTTCTATTTGAAAATATTGATTCATCTCTTGCATCTACTCCACCATCGTTCCTTTTAGATATCCGCCTGATTCTCCCCAAAAATCAACGCGATCACTCTTTTCAGTTCATCCAAGCTGCCGCTTCTGTACATTTGCTCCTTGTAACGCTTCGTCCCTTTTCGCTTCTTCATCATATAGGAGGCAAGCTTTTTCATATAGCTCAAGGTAAAGGTTTCATCATAATACCGCGCAGTCAATGCCATCTGCTCCGTCAAAAGCGTCCATGCTGACTTCTTGCAGGGCTTTCCAGTCAGTTCTGAGAAAATAAAAGGGTTCTCCAACCCATAGCGCGCAATCATAATCCCATCTGCACCCGTGTTATCAAACATTTGTTTGGCATCCTCAGTAGAAAAAATCCCGCCGTTTGCAATGACAGGGATTGACACTGCCGCCTTTGCGTGCGCAATCTCCTCCATATGCGGTTTCCCGTCGTACATCATGCTACGGCTTCTGCCGTGAATGGTAATCATGTCCGCGCCCGCATCCTCACACACACGGGCAAACTCAGCGGCAAACAGCTCATTTTCCCGAATGCCCACACGGCATTTCACCGTGACTACTTTTCCGCTCCGCTTGCAGCCCCGGATGACCGCTGCCGCCCGCTTGGCATCCTGCATCAGCGCACTGCCCTCACCGCTCTTAAACACATTCGGCACCGGACAGCCCATATTGATGTCAATGATATCAAACGCTTCCAAAAAAGGGCTTTTTGCCATCCGCTCCATCACTGCCGGATTGCCGCCAAGCAGCTGTACTGCTTTGACGGGCTCCTCCGGGGTCGTGATGAGAAGGCGGTTTGTCGCCCTGTCCTCGTATTTGAGCGCGTTGGCGCTGCACATCTCCGTAAAACACAGACCTGCGCCAAGCTCATACGCCAGCATCCGAAACGGATAGCAGGTATATCCTGCAAGCGGCGCCATCAGCACATTGGACGGCAGCAGCAGACCGCCGACGCGGATAGGTCTGACATTCAGTCTGACATCCATGGTATCCATAGCCCCACCTCCAATGAATGATTCGATCCTACTTTTCCCGGTCCATAAATGCTTCAAACATCCGCATGCTATATTGATAGTATGCTGCCAGACCTGACTGTTTTAACAGCTTCATATCATTGATCTGCTTCTGAAACAGCTCCATAAAATCTGCTGTATCATGCAGTCCCATCCTGCCGGTTTCCGGCGGAAGCGAGGTGAGCCCGCCATTTTTATCCACGCCCAGATGGGCTTCGAGCGCATGCATCTCCACAACCGTCGCACAGCGCGGATTAATTTTGTTGAGATGGATGGTCTGTTCAAATTCCTCTCCATTTTCATCCACGCCCTTTGCAATGACCGTCGGGTCCTCCTCTGTTGAGTTTTGCGCATATTGGATATAATACGATAAGCCAGTGCCGTTTCCGCCAGAGTACAGTGTATCCTCTGTCGGCATATAGACGATATATTCCTTCCCACTAACAGCAGCCGCATTATTCAGCGCCTTGGCAAAGCCATTCTCCTCTGTCTTTTTCTGAGCGTTTGCCGCCGCTGCGCCTGTCATTGGATACCCTGCCGGTCTTATTCCGTTCATTCCTACTCCATTTATTCCCATTTCTTTAGCACTCCCTGTTTTTATCAGACTTGTTTTTCCCCTGCCCGTGTACAATCGAGCAGGGGAATGACCTTCTCTCCTACTCGCCGCGCGCCCCATGCGCCGCCTTAGCGGCATACTTCCCCTGCATGGGGCTGCAATCGAGCAGGGAAGAGCCTTCTTCCTCTGCTCGCGCGCCGGGCACCCGTCAGCTTCTGCTGACAAATTTCATCTGGGTGCCCGTGTGCATAAAAACGGCGGCTCCTCTGTCAGTCAGAACCGCCTGCCACTCCCTGTGTATCAGTCCGAGCTGCTTACTTTTCCAGAAAATCCCAAAAACGCTTATATTGCAGATATCCCTCTAAATTATTCGCTTCAAACTGTGTCTGCATCGCATCTCTCACAACGCTGAGCCAGTCGTTCTTTTTGAACAAATCGTCATAGCTTCTGTCCTCTGCACCGTGCTGGTGTGCGGCCGCCCCCGTAAATGCGGACAGTGCATCGGGATATTCTCCGCTTGCTGACAGATGGCTTGCGTAAGCGAACATATCTACATAATCACTGCTTCTGGTGTCCACCTTTGACACATCCACCATGCGCTCCGTCACATTTCCTTCCTTGTCCCACACCTTTACCTTGTACTCTGGATTCGCCGGGTCAAAGTCCTTTGGCTGGTAAACCGTCATCGAATAATCTGACCCGCAAATAGCGCCGACCGCCTCTCCATCTGTATCATTTGAAATATGCAGTTCAAATGTACCGCTTGGCATCTGCGAGGTCTGTGTCACGCTGCCCATCTCACTTGCATTATTCCTCCGTTGTGTCTTTCGGGGTTCATACCCTGTCACGGGGTATCCTGCTGTCCCAATTCCATAAATGCTCATGTTTTTTTATCCTCCTTTCGTTTATAATATCGGCAGAAATACCCTGTGCATCAACCCCACTCTCCGCGAAACTTAGGAACTGTAGGAAAATAACTGACGCATCTTGACTTGTCTATTTCTCCGATATCAAATTGCTAAAGCAATTAGCACAAAAAGCCTCGCCGTAGCCCGCTACG
>ERZ808040.1300-NODE-1300-length-17268-cov-8.177244_pt1 | contig 17268 bp, 10 predicted proteins | sample MGYA00380191_ERZ808040 | MGnify/ENA primary metagenome ERZ808040 (study PRJEB31490, sample SAMN06133395) | mouse gut metagenome | isolation source: J6 | host: mice | place: China: Chengdu | collected 2015-05 ... | reverse complement strand
GCGACCCTCGCATGAAGGAGCGCAAGAAGTACGGCCTCAAGGCCGCCCGCCGCGCGCCCCAGTTCAGCAAGCGCTGATTTCCTCCCAAAAAGTACGCAAAAGCCCTCCGCCGCTGGCGGAGGGCTTGCCTTTTGCCGAAGGGTGTGGTATACTGTCGTCAACCCCCTCGGGGGCCGGGTGTCGCAATGCGTTAGAGCTATGGCGGTTAGTCACATTCCCCGAAAGGGGGTGACTTGAAATGATGCAGATCACACTTACGTTCCATATCCGTAGCTATACGGTATCGGTCGTCGTGAAATGCAGAAACCGCCACCCCGCACGGTGACGGTTTCTTAGCAGAAATCTGAAACCTAAGCAGGGCTAACCGCCATATGCGGCACCCTTTTATGCTCTTATTATACTTCGGCGCAAAAGCTTTGTCAAGCAGAAACCGCCCCCGCATACGGAACGGGCAAAGCCCGCCGGAAACCCGGCGGGCTTTGTTGTTGTGCTGTTGAGTTTGATTGGATTAACCAGCAGTGCTACAACCAGAGAGGCCACAAGCAGTACCGCCGGTGATATTGCCACTCCCGTCATCGGTGCCAGCAACATAGGTGCACGCAGTGTCGTTGGTCACGGAACGTCCGCACACGCACTGGCCGGTATGACCGGACTTATCCCCTTTCGGAGTCCAAGTAGTAACCGTGCCGGTGCTGCCGCAAACGACCTGAGTGGTGTTATCCTTGCCGCACACCGTGCAATATGTGCAGTGCTTGTCAGTTCCGACCTGATGGAACTGGTTCGTGGTCTGAGTGCTAGAGCAGCTGGCATGATCCGCGCCGCACTTGGTGCACTTGTGGGTGGTCTTGTTGAAATCAGCGTTTGCACAGGAGTGGAGCGTGCCGCACTCAGTGCACCGATGGGTGGTCTGGTCGAAGGTGGTGCAGGTATGCTCGCCGTAGCGAGTATGGCAAGTGCTGCATTCCTTCTTGCCGTCAGCGCCAGTGGTACCGCCAGTGTGCACACCATCGTCAGCATGCTTACCGCAGGTGGGGCAGGCATGCCAGTGCTTCACTGCGTTGGACTCCCAATCGGCAGAGCTCAGATCGCCACAGGAGTGCGCCACATCACACAGAGTGCACTTGCCGGTGGGCTCGGCCACGGTCGTGTTGTACACGTGGGCGGTAGCGGCGTGCTTGTTGGTGCATTTCGCCGTGGTGCACGCACCGTCGCTGAAGGTGCACTTCGTCCAGGCACCGGGCTTCACCACGGTGCAGTTAGCGCCGGCGGAGCACTTGCACACCTGGCGGTGGGACAGGAAGCCGGTCGCGGGGTTGGTGCCGGACTGGCAGCGCGCGGTGAGCGCGGCCAGCGCGTGCTTGCTGGAGTTGGCAGAACCGCACACAGAGCATGTATCGGCCTGACCGTCATCACCATACTTGCAAGCCTCATTCGTCTTGTTGTGCCCGCTGATGCCATGGTTGCACACAACATTGTGAGTGCCGTTCTCGTTGTCAGTCACAGTGTCCTTGTGGGCCAGAGTAAACTTACAATCGGGGCAGGTCCAGTTGTTGTCCTCGCGCAGGGTGCACGCCGCAAGGGTGGCGGAGGTGTGGGTCTCGGAATTATACTCGCCGTAGCCGCAGACGGTGCACACACGGTAGTGCTTGTTCGCACCCTCCACCACAACGTGCTTCCAGGCGCCCCAAACGTGGTTGACCGCAGTGTCGGTAACCTTGCCCTCCTCCGCACTATGGGCCGCGTTGGTGCACTTTCTCCAGTGCTGGCTCGGACCACTCTGCCAGCCGCTGGCCAGCGTGTGGGCGGTCTTGGAGGTCTGGCTGGTCTTGCTGTAGCCGGTGCCGCACGCACCGGTATTTACAGTGCCGTCCTCGTTGTACACGGTGCACTTGGTGCAGTAGTGGGTCAGAGTACCGGCGGCCACACAGGTGGGCTTGGCCGCATTATCAACATAGCGGCCCGCGTCGTAGGAGTGCTCACCGGTGGCGGCGAGCTCAACCTTCTTGGTGGCGCCGCAGCCCTCGGTCTTGGTGCAGTGGTAAACGGCCTCGCCGGGCTTGCCGCAGGTGGGCTGCTTGGTGATGGTGGCCTCGCCGGTATACTCGTGCACACAGTTTGCGGCCGCGCCGGTGGTGTCCTCAGTGCCGCCGGAAGCGGCAGGAATGGTCACCACATGCTTGACGTAGGTGCAGCCCTGAGCGGTGCAGTGGCCCTCCGCGTCCAGCTCGTGGGTGCGCTTGATGTTCGCGCCGCAGACGGAGCAGGTGAGGGTATGGTACTGGGCGTCGAAGGCGGCGGCGACTTCCTTTTGAGTGGGAACGCCGTTCACCACGACTTCCGTAGTGGTAAAGGTATGAGTGTGCTTGGCGGTGCCCACATCCTCAGAGGGGGCCTTGCTCTCGCTGGGGGCGGCGCTCTCCTCGGGCCGCTCGGGGTTGACCTTCTCGTCGTCGTTGCAGTCCTTGATGACGTCCTCATGGTCAATGAACACGTCCTCGGCGGTCTCCAGCTTGGTGATCTCAGCGGTGGGCTCGGCCTGGAGCTGAGTGTCGGTGGCGCCCGCGGCCACGGTCATCTCGGCCACGGTGGTCTTGCCCGCCAGGCTCACGGTGGTGTTGGCCTTGTTGACCTCAACCTTGGCCACGGTGGCGTCGGCCAGAACCACGGTGCTGGCGTTGTCGTTGACGACCACGGTGCCCACGGTGCCCTCGACCCGCACGTCGGTGCTGGCCTTGCCGGCCTCCACGGTCACGGTCTCCACGGTGCTCTCGCCCGTGATGACCAGACGGACGTTGCCGTCCACCTTGGACATGATGACGGTGCCGGTCTTGGAATCCTTGAAGTGGATGGAGTTCATGCCGCCGCCGCGGACGACCAGACGGCCGCCGATGGTAACGTCCTCAAAGTACACGTCGCCGTTGCCCACGCCGTCGGCAACAACCACGTCGCCCTTCACGTCCACGCCCTTCACGGTGACGTTGGTGCTGGAAATGATCACGTTGTCGCCGTCCACCTCTTCATAGGTGCCGGCCTTGGTCAGGTACGCGTTGTGGAAGATGTTGTACATCACCTGGGAGAACTCGGCGCGGGTGATGCTGGCGGTGGGGTTCAGCGCCCCGTTGCTGCCGGACACGTAGCCGGCCTTCACCAGAGCCGCCACGGCGGGCACGGCCCAGCTGGCGGTCTTGTCCGCGTCGGAGAACGCGGCCAGATCGGCGGCGTCGCCGTCAGCCAGCTTCAGCACGCGGGCCAGGACCACAAAGACCTCCTGACGGGTGATGCTGTCGGCCCCCGCGAACGCGGAGCCCTTGCCGTTCATGGCGCCCATATGGACCGCCTTGGCGGCGTAGGTCTTGTACCACGTGTCGTTCTTCACGTCGGTGAAGGAGATGTCGTCCTCCACCTCGGCGTTGAACGCACGGGTGATGATGGTGGCCATCTCGGCGCGGGTCAGGCTGTCGGACGCCGCGATTTTGCCGTCCTTGCCGCTGATCAGGCCGTTCTCAACGGCGGCCTCCAGGGCTGCGGTGGACCAATCGTCGGGCATATCCGGAAAATCTGCCGCAAACGCCACGCTGGCCAGGGACAGGGCCATCACCATCGCCAGGGCGAGGGCGGCGGCCTTCTTGAAAAAGTGCTGCATGTGATTTGACTCCTTTCTCGATTATGTACCGGCGTCAAAGCACACACCGAAACGGGCGGACCCGTTTCGGGGGCAGGCGGCGCCATGGTGCCGGTCATAGCCACATGATACACGCTCAGCGCGGGAAAGTCAACCGCTGAATTTGGGAAACTGACAAAAATTTGTGGAAAACCGCCATGGTAAAAAAAGGAATTTACGGTTTCAGGGGGAAACCGCCCGCCGCCGGACCGCGCGTATTGATAAAAATATCGGCCGCATTTACGGGAAAATTAAGGGGCGGAGCCGCATAAAACGGACAAAGCCCGCCGGGAACCCGGCGGACCTTGCTTTTTGCCGAACCGTGTGGTAAAATAGGGCCAACCCTCCGTTGGAGGGCCAGGGCGCTGTATGATGTGTTAGCTTTGGCGGCTAGTCACACTCCCCGAAAGGGGGTGACTTGAAATGATGCAGATCACACTTACGTTCCAGATCCGTAGTTATACGGTATCGGTCGTCGTGAAATGCAGAAACCGCCACCCGGCACGGTGACGGTTTCTTAAAAAAGACCTAAACCACAAACCGGACTAACCGCCATTCATACAGCGCCCGTCCTGTTTTCAGTATAGACGATTAAGATGCTCTTGTCAAGCTGGAACCGCCACTCTGCCAAGTGACGGTTCCTCATTTCCTATTGAGTTGAACCAAATCTTTTGTCAGGGCTAACCGCCATACGCAGTGCCCGTTTTTATTGTAAGCCGTCCGAACGGAATTGTCAAGCGTAAAATACTGGAACCGCCCCCGCGTACGAAACGGGCAAAGCCCGCCGGAAACCCGGCGGGCTTTGTTGTTGTGCGGTTAGGTCAAGCAGTGCGATTATCAGCCGCCGCCACCGCCAGCTGCATCCGCGGCAGCTTTCACAGTGCAGCCAGTTACGGTGCAACTTGCCTCGCCGCAAGCCTGAGTATAGGTATGTGTGCAACCATACTCGGCCTTGCCAGTGCAATCAGCAGTGTGCACCTTGGGATCACCAGTCGGAGTGGTAGCATAGGCACCCGCCACATGGTTTGCCTTCGCCTTGGTAATCTTACCGCAGACGGTGCACGCCTTCCAGTGCTGGGTATCACTCTTCTGGGCAGCCTCAGTGCCGGTGTGAGCGCAAACCGCGCCACAGACAGAGCACACGCCGCTGGGATTGGCCGCAGTCTTGTCGCTGTAGGTGTGAGTGGTGCAGGGCTTCACACGGCCGCACTTCGCACACACACCGTTCGTGTACGTGCAGGCCTCCGTACCAGAAGCGGACGCATGGGTACAGGACGGATCGCCGCACACACAGACATGCTGGTGCTTCTCCTGACCTTCAATCTGGGTCCAGGCGGTGCTCAGCTTGTGGGCAGTCGCCAACTGACCGCACACGCAACGCTCGGTGCCCGCCTCAGTACCGGCAAGATTCAGCGTATAGGTGCAGGCCACGGTCGTGCCGGGGTGAGTCGTGCAGCCCTCAATGGAGCAGGTCACCTTATGGTGGGTGGTGTCAACCTTGGTGTACCGGGCGGCGGCCTCAATGTGGGCGCTAGTATCCGTGTTCCCGCACTCGCACTTGTGACCGGGCTTGTTAAAGGTGCAGGACACGGTCTGCTCGGGATGCTGAGTGCATCCATCGTAATTACAGACCAGCTTGTGCTGAGTGGTACCGACCTTATCGCCAACCACATACTCGTGGGCCTCGGTCGCGCCGCAGGGGCACACGTGGGTGCTGGGATTAAAGGCGTGGTCAAGCGTCTTGCCGCAGACAGTGCACCTGTGCTGGGTGGCGCTGATGGACTCAAAGGTATGAGCGGCAGTCTCCACCTTCTGAGCCTCCGGAGTCTGGTGCACCGTAGTGTTGGAGCAAACCTTCCAGTGGTTGGTATTATCGGACTTCCAGCCGCCGGTCTTATGGTCCAGCTGGGCAATCGGGGAAGTTTTGGTGTGACCAGTAGCCTCCGCAGCACACTTGGTGCAGGTGTAGGTGCGCTCACCAGCAGCCGCGCAGGTAGGCTGAGTGGTCACCACACCGGCATCATAGCTGTGGCCGGTGGCGGGGGTGGTCACAACCTTGGTCTGGGCACACGGCTTGCTTTCGTTCGTGTTCACACATGTATAGGTTTCCACAAGATCGCTATTGCAGCCATCACCACTTGTAACCGTGTAGAAGCCTTCCTTTTTCTCAAACTTGTGCTCACCAGTACACACAGAATGCGATGCATCGGCGCTAGCGGCGGGCAGGGATTCGCTGGGATCGGGATCCTGGTCAACATAGGAGGCACTGCACACCGTGCACGCGGTACGGGCCGCATTCCAAGTGTGGGCACGCAGAACAATTTCATGGCACACAGAACACTCGAAGCTATGCCGTCCAGCATCAAAAGCGGTCGCCTTGTCCACCTCTACCGCAGTACCATCCTGATCAACGGTTTCCTTCACAAAGGTGTGGGTGTGGGCGGTGGTGTTGCTGCCGGTCTCCTCAGCGGGGGCCTTGCTCTCGCTGGGGGCGGCGCTCTCCTCGGGCCGCTCGGGGTTGATCTTCTCCTCGTCGTTGGACTCCTTGATGACGTCCTCCTGGTTGATGAACACGTCCTCGGCGGTGTCCAGCTTGGTGATCTCGGTGGTGGGCTCGGCCTGGAGCTGAGTGTCGGTGGCGCCCGCGGCCACGGTCATCTCGGCCACGACGGTCTTGCCCGCCAGGCTCACGGTGGTGTTGGCCTTGTTGACCTCAACCTTGGCCACGGTGGCGTCGGCCAGAACCACGGTGCTGGCGTTGTCGTTGACGACCACGGTGCCCACGGTGCCCTCGACCCGCACGTCGGTGCTGGCCTTGCCGGCCTCCACGGTCACGGTCTCCACGGTGCTCTCGCCCGTGATGACCAGACGGACGTTGCCGTCCACCTTGGACATGATGACGGTGCCGGTCTTGGAATCCTTGAAGTGGATGGAGTTCATGCCGCCGCCGCGGACGACCAGACGGCCGCCGATGGTAACGTCCTCAAAGTACACGTCGCCGTTGCCCACGCCGTCGGCAACAACCACGTCGCCCTTCACGTCCACGCCCTTCACGGTGACGTTGGTGCTGGAAATGATCACGTTGTCGCCGTCCACCTCTTCATAGGTGCCGGCCTTGGTCAGGTACGCGTTGTGGAAGATGTTGTACATCACCTGGGAGAACTCGGCGCGGGTGATGCTGGCGGTGGGGTTCAGCGCCCCGTTGCTGCCGGACACGTAGCCGGCCTTCACCAGAGCCGCCACGGCGGGCACGGCCCAGCTGGCGGTCTTGTCCGCGTCGGAGAACGCGGCCAGATCGGCGGCGTCGCCGTCAGCCAGCTTCAGCACGCGGGCCAGGACCACAAAGACCTCCTGACGGGTGATGCTGTCGGCCCCCGCGAACGCGGAGCCCTTGCCGTTCATGGCGCCCATATGGACCGCCTTGGCGGCGTAGGTCTTGTACCACGTGTCGTTCTTCACGTCGGTGAAGGAGATGTCGTCCTCCACCTCGGCGTTGAACGCACGGGTGATGATGGTGGCCATCTCGGCGCGGGTCAGGCTGTCGGACGCCGCGATTTTGCCGTCCTTGCCGCTGATCAGGCCGTTCTCAACGGCGGCCTCCAGGGCTGCGGTGGACCAATCGTCGGGCATATCCGGAAAATCTGCCGCAAACGCCACGCTGGCCAGGGACAGGGCCATCACCATCGCCAGGGCGAGGGCGGCGGCCTTCTTCATAAAATGCTGCATAATGATCTGGTACTCCTTTCCCAAAAGTAATGTATCGGCGGGAAAGGCCCGTAATGATTTTTATTTGCCGGCCGTGGGGTCTAGGGACCCCCACGGCCGGCAAATGCGGCACCGGTGCCGCCCGCCAGCTTTAAGATACACCCTCGGAGCGAAAAAGTCAACCGCTACTTTTGAAAAAATGCCAAAAAGCGCCGCGAATCAACGGCGCTTTTTGCTGGTAATTTCTGACAATGCCTCACAGCCAGGGCGGGAGAAGCCCGGATTCCGCCATAGAGGCCATGTCGTCCCCGGTAAAAACCACGTGGTCCGCCAGCCGGATTTCAGCGGCGGAGAGCAGCTCCTGAAGGCGCAGCGTGGTGTCCAGATCCGCCTGGGACCAGGAGGCCACGCCGCCGGGATGGCTGTGGGCCAGCACCACCCGGCTGGCGTTGGCGGCCAGCGCGGCCTCCAGCACCTTCCGCCCCGCGATCTGTACGGCGGACACCACGCCCCGGCCCAGCTCCCGGACGCACAGCAGCTTGTTTTTGCTGTCCAGGCACATCAGGGCGGCGATCTCGTCCCGCTGGCCGAAAAAGATGGGCAGAAACAGGTCCCGCACCTGCCAGTAGCTCACCACCTGGCCGTCAAAGCTGGCGGACTCCTCCAGATACCGGGCGGACACGGCGGGGATCAGCTGGAGCAGCAGGGCCACGGCGGGGCCCGCGCCCTCCACCTCCAGGATCTGGTCATAGGTGGCGTGAAGCACTCCGTGGAGGGAGCCGAAGCGCTGAATCAGGCGGTGGGCCAGGGGGTTGACATCCCCTCTGGGGATGGCGTGGAAGAGGACGAGCTCCAGCACGTGGTAATCGTGCATCCCGGCCACCCCCCGGCGGAGGAACTCCTCCTTGAGGCGCTTGCGGTGGCCGGAGTGGTCCACAGCCGTCATGGGCTCAGCCGCGGGGGCCGTACTGGGCCAGGTAGCCCTCCATGCGGCCCAGCATGGCGTCGTCGATGTACACGCGGCCGTCCACCTCCCGGTTGTGGAGGCAGGCGATGATATCCCGGATGGTGACGATGGGGTACACCTGGATGCCGTAGTCCCGGCGCAGCTCGTCCAGGGTGGAGCAGTCCCCGGTGCCCCGCTCCATGCGGTCCACGCTGACGAAGAGGGCGGTGAAGTTCACGTCGGCCACCGACCGGAACAGCTGGATGGTCTCCCGCACGGCGGTGCCGGCGGTGACCACGTCCTCAATGATGGCGATGCGGTCGCCGTCCTTGGGCTGGTAGCCCACCATGGAGCCGCCCTCGCCGTGGTCCTTGGCCTCCTTGCGGTTGAAGCAGTAGGGCAGGTCCCGGCCGTAGTCCCGGTACAGGGACGAGGCCGCGGACACCGCCAGCGGGATGCCCTTGTAGGCCGGGCCGAACAGGGCGTCGATGCCATCGGGCATATGCTCCTGGACGCAGGCGGCGTAATACTGGCCCAGGCGCGCGGCCTGCGCGCCGGTCTTATAGCTTCCGGTGTTGACAAAATACGGGGTTTTGCGGCCGGATTTGGTGGTAAAGTCCCCGAAGGTGAGCACACCGGAGCGGACCATGAAGTGGATGAATTCCTCCTGGTAAGTCATGGCGGTTGCCCCTCCTTTTGGAATTTTTTTGGATGATTTTGGCGTTCCAGCGTACAGTATAGCACGTTTCCCCGGCCGGGGCAAGATTTTTCTGCGGGGCGCGGGGAAAAATACAGAGGAGGCCCGCCGCCGGACGGCGCGGCGGATGGGCCCCCCGCCGTGGCGGGCCCTCAGAACAGCCCCATCACGTACAAAATGATCCCGTACACCACGCTGGCGCTGATCCCGTAGGCCAGCACCGGGCCCGCCACGGTGAACAGCTTGGCTCCGGTGCCGGTGACCAGCCCCTCGCTCTTGAATTCCAGCGCCGGGGACACCATGGCGTTGGAAAAGCCGGTGATGGGCACCAGGGTGCCCGCCCCCGCCCGCTTGGCGATGGAGTCGAACACCCCCAGCCCCGTGAGCAGGGAGGCCAGAAAAATCAGCGTGATGGACGCCCAGGAGGCGGCGTCCTCCTTGTCCGCGCCCCAGCTCTGGTACAGGGCCAGCAGGCCCTGTCCTCCGGCGCAGATGGCCCCGCCCACGCAGAAGGCCCACAGGCAGTCCTTCCACAGCGGGGAGGGGTCCGCCTTTTCGCTGACATACTGGTTATACTGTTGGTTGTCCATGTCCATATGCTTCACCTCTCAGCCAGTATGCCCCGGCCGCCCCATCCTATTCCAAATCGGGAAAAGCGGGCCGAAGCCCGCTTTTCCCCTCTGTTATGGAATTGGAATGACCGTACCGCCCTGGGTCATCAGGTCCAGCCGGGGCACCAGCAGCGCCTTGTCCAGGGGGTAGACCTCCACCAGCAGCTTGGCGATGGCGGCGCGGTCGATGTTCTCCCTGGGGTTCAGCATGCCGTTGCTCCCCCCCACCACGTTCAGTGCCACCAGGGTTTTCACGTGGTCCAGCGCCCAATCGCTCACCGCCCCCGCGTCCGGGAACTGGGACAGGTCAACCGCCGGAGGCAGGCCACCGGGCTGGAGCGGGGCCAGGATACGGCCCAGAATGGTCATGGTCTCCTCCCGGGTGATATAGCTGTTGGCGTCGGCGTACAGCTGGCCGTCCTGCCCCTTGCTGCCCCGGAGCACCTTTAGGGTGTACATGACCTTCACGTAGGGCAGCGCCCACTCGGGGATGGAGTCCTGATCGGCAAAGGGCAGCTGCACCTCCTCATAGTACAGCGGGTCCACGCCCAGCAGGCGGGTGACGAAGGCCAGCAGCTCCGCCCGGGTCAGCTGCCCGCCGGGGCGGTACTCCGCCGTGCCGTCGGGCTGGCCGTAGCCGGTGGTCAGGCCCAGCTTGAACATCTGGACCACATAGTCCTCGCTCCAGTGGCCCGCGATGTCGGTGAAGGGACAGCCGCTGTCGATCTTCACCGGGATGGTGACGGTCATGCCGCCGGCGGACACGGTGATGACCCCCTCCCCGTTCCGGGGTCCGGCGGTGAACCGGCCGTTCTCGTCGATGGAGCCGATGTTGGCGTCCACGGTCCAGACGATGTGGTCCTTGTTCATGGCCACGGGCAGGTTCCACCAGGCGCCGGACACCGTGAGGTCCACCTGGTCCCCCGGCTCCAGGTTCAGCTCGGTGACCCGGGAGGCGGTCTCCCCGCGGGTCACGGTCAGGGCGGTGAGCTGGTCCACCACCCGGACGCTCATCCCGCCGCCGCCCGGGGCCGCCGACACCACGTAGACGCCCGCCTGCTCCCCGGCGTTGTACACAGCCTCGCCGTTCTCGTCCACCGTCACCGTGCCGCCCTCGGCGGTCCAGTCCAGGGGCTGCCCCTCCGCGGGGCGTCCGGTGCTGTCGTAAGGGTCGGCGGACACGGGCAGGCTGGTTCCGGACAGCACCACCCGGTTGGAGGCATTGACATAGGCGCCTGGGGTGACGATGGAGTCCCCGTCCCGGCTCACCAGCAGGATGGTGTTGTTGATCCGGCGCTGCTCCCCGGAGGAGGGCCGGTTCACCAGCCGGAAGCTTCCGCTGCCGGGCAGGGTGGCCCCCAGGGTGGTGGAGCCGCCGCCGTCCAGGGCCGCGGCGGCGACGCAGCCCAGCTCCTGGAGCCGCTGGGCCACCTGGGCATAGCTGGCCCCGATGGACCAGCCGCTCTGCCGGCCGTCGATGGTGTAGAACACGGCGGAGCCGTCCGGCTTGACGCCCACGGCGGTGTAGGGGTTGGCGGAGGTGGGCAGGCCGTCCACAATCTGCCCGTTCCGCAGCAGGGTGTACAGGCCGCTGACGCCGTAGGCCGCGTCGGCCCACTGCTCCCCCGCGCCGCTGACGGTGAGGGACACCTGCCCGTCCACGGGCAGCCCCCGCAGGGCGTTCAGCAGGTCCTGGTTGTCGTGGTCCTCGGCGTACAGCATATAGCAGCCCTCTGGGATCACGCCGTCAAACTCCGCCCCCTCCCGGGTGGCGTCGGTGACGGACACCACCTGGAAGGTCATGGCGCTGTTCATCCGCAGCCCGTCCTCCCCCAGGGGGCGCAGGATGGCGTAGACGCAGGGGCCTCCGCTGAGCACCCGGGAGGAGAAGTCCTTGTTGTAGAGGTACAGCCCGCCCAGATAGCGGGCGTTGCGGTAGGCGTTGAAGCCCGCCACCGTGAAGCTCCGGGCCACGGGCTGGCGGACCGGCTCCGGGGTGGAGACGGCGTACGGGTCCTGGGTGGGCTGCACCGCCGCCCAGGGGTCCTGGGTGGGCTCCGGCGTGGGCTCCGCCGCCGGGGCGGCGGGCTCCATCCCCGTCCAGGAGGCGGTCATCACCGGGCGGCTCTCGTCGATGAACACCCGGCCGTCGTTGGTGAAGCCGATGAGGGCATAGTTCTCCACGTCCAGGGTGCGGAGCACCCCCTCGGTCATAATCATGCCCACGGCGGTGCCGTCCGCGTTGAAAAAGCCGCCGTTGATGGCCGCGGCCACCCGCAGGCCCTGCTCCTCCAGCTGGGCGGCGGCGGCGGACACCGTGTTCATGCTGGCCACATATGTACCGCTGAACACCATGGGGGTGACGGCGGCGTTGGGGGTGTAGGTCACGTAGTGCTCGGTGCGCAGGTCGCCCCTGGACGCCGACCACAGGCTCTGGGTGGTGAGGGTGGCGCCCGCGGCCAGCTCCGTGGTCCGCTCCGACAGCTCGCTGCCCAGGGCGTAGGACGCCCCGGCGGTCTGAGCCAGAGAAATCGTCAGCGCCAGGGCCAGGATCAGCGCGGCGCACCGTCTGCCAAATTTTTTCATAGGTTCCTCCTGTTTCGCGTGGGGAGCCGCGCTCCCCTGTGGGTGTATGGGCAAATTCCGTTTTATGTTAACACAGCCGGGCCCGTTTGTAAACGGGAGTTTTTGGCCGGGTGGAAAAAACAGAGGGCGGCACAGGCCGCCCCCTGGATCATGTTGCGCCGTCCCTTTTCGGCAGCCGCCCGCCCCGGATCAGCTCCAGGGTGTCGGCCAGAGTCTCCACCTCCTGCAGCTCCATCAGCTCGCCGATGAGCCGGTTGGATAACAGGAAGCCCTCCGGGGTAAAATGCCAGCGTCGGCCCGTCCGCGCCGCCCAGCCCCGCTGCTCGTACTCGGACAGCTTGGCCGCGATGGGGTCGAAATTCATATAGTACTCCCGGCGGTACTCCCACTCCTCGATGCCGTGGGTGGTCCGCAGGCGGAGCATCAGGTACTCGCTGCCCCGCTCCCGCCGGGGGATCTCGTCCATGTCGTCCAGCAGCCGGCCGTCCCCCATCACCCCCCGGATATAGCCCTCCAGGTCCCGGACAAAGGAGTAGCGGCAGCCGCCGAAGTCGGAGTGGGCCCCCGCCCCCAGCCCCACGTAGGGCCGGCCCATCCAGTATTTCAGGTTGTGCCGGGACTGGCAGCCCGTCCGGGAGAAGTTGGACACCTCGTACTGCTCAAACCCCGCCTGGGCCAGCCGGACCACCGTCCACAGATAGCGCTCCGCCTGCTCGTCGTCGCCGGGGAGCTGCTCCCCCGCCGCCGCCCGCCGGGCCAGGGGGGTGCCCTCCTCCAGGGTCAGGCCGTAGCAGGACAGGTGCTCCGGCTCCAGGGCCAGGGCGGCCTCCACCGACGACCGCCAGCTGTCCATGGTCTGGCCGGGCAGGCCGTAGATCAGGTCCAGGTTCAGGTTGCGCAGCTTGGCCGCCCGGGCGGCCCGCACCGCCTCCTGGACCTGCCGGAAGGTGTGGGGCCGGTGGACGGCGGCCAGCTCCCGGTCGCAGGCGGACTGCATCCCCATGGACAGCCGGTTCACCCCCGCCCGGCGCAGGCGGCGGAGCATCTTCTCATCCACGCTGTCCGGGTTGGCCTCCAGGGTGACCTCCACGTCCTTGGACAGGGTGAACCGCTTTTTCACCGCCGCCAGCAGCTCCAGCAGCCGCTTCTCCCCATACCAGGTGGGCGTGCCGCCGCCGATATAGACGCTGTTCACCACCTGCTTCTTAGTCCGGGGGGCGGTCTCCGCAATCTGGCGCAGCAGCGCCTGCTGGTAGTCGTCCATCCGGTCGTCCTGTCCGGCCAGGGAGTAAAAGTCGCAGTAGTCGCACTTGCTCCGGCAGAATGGGATATGCAGATACAGCCCCAACGTGTTTTCCATGGTGGACCCCCTCAGGAGCCCGCGCCCGCGGCGCACAGGCCCTCAGTATAGGGGTATTATACTCCGTTTTCTCCGGATATTCAATACCCCCTTCTTTCGACGGCGTTCCCCCCAAAGGGATTTTCTGTTAATATAATTTTAATAATTATATTTCGTCGTTTTCGACTTGACGTTGCAGCGCATTTGTATTATACTCAATGACAGAAAGGCGGTGTTCCTATGGAACAGGCATTATATCGGGACCCCTTCGACAGCCTTCCCCGGCGGAAGGCCCGTCCGGTGGAAAAGGGCCGGAATCCCTATGACGGCCTGCGCCCCTGGTCGGCCATCACCCACGGGGTGGGCGCGGCGCTGGGCGTGCTGGCCACCGCCGTGCTGGTCATAGGCGCGGCCCGGTCCGGCGACGTGTGGAAAATCGTCTCCTTCGCCATCTACGGGCTGTCCATGACGGCGCTGTACACCGCGTCCACCCTGTACCACTGCGTCAATACCACGGTGAAGGGGCGCATCGCCCTGCGCAAGCTGGACCACGCCTCCATCTATTTCCTCATCGCCGGGTCGTACACCCCCATCTGCCTCACCGCCCTGCGGGGGCCCTGGGGCTGGTCGCTGTTCGGCGTGGTGTGGGCGCTGGCCATCGCGGGGCTGGTCATGAGCCTGGCCTGGATCAACTGCCCCCGGGCCGTCACCTCCACCGTGTATATCGCCATGGGCTGGCTGGCCATTTTTGCCATCTACCCCCTGTGGCTGTCCCTGGGGATGCGGGGGGTGGCCTGGCTGCTGGCGGGGGGCATCCTGTACACCGTGGGCGGCGTGCTGTACGCCCTCAAATGGCCCGGTCGGGACAATCCCAGGTTCGGCTGCCATGAGGTGTTCCACGTGTTCATCCTGCTGGGCTCCGTCGCCCACTTTGTGATGATGTACCGGGTGCTGCTTCCGCTGTAGCAGTGTGAGAAAGCCCGCCCGGGCTGTCCCGGGCGGGCTTTTCTTTTCTATATCAGCTGCTCCATAATCCAGACGGGGGCAGAGTTCTCCCCCATCAGGCGCGTGCCTTCCCGCAGGTCGCCGAACCCCATGGCCCGCCAGAACGCGTGCCCGGCCGGGTTGCCCATCAGGCAGGCCAGCCGGACGCTGTCCATCCCCGTGTCCCCCGCCGCCTGAAGCGCCGCGTCCATGATCTCCCGGCCCATCCCCTGCCGCCGCAGGCCGGGGGCGAGAAAAAACAGCCCCACAAACAGGGTGCGCTCCCTGGGGTAGCCCTCCACCAGGTCCAGCACCGCCTGGGGGACGCCGTCCCGCCACAGGGCCAGGTAGTGCTTCTGCTCCATGGCGCACCGGGGCGGCAGGATTACCATGTCCTCCCGGACCGAGTCCGGGGTGGGCTGGGGGCCCTCAATGGCGAAGTAGTCCGGGTCGGTCCGGAGCAGGGAAGCGACGGCTTCCACATCATCCCCCGTCACCGGGCGGACCTCCCAGCCGGGGAGGCGGGTTTGCAGGCCATCCTCCAGCGGCACGTCGGGCAGCGCCCCCATAGTGCCCACGCACCGGTTGATGGGCGTGCCCAGGGCGTGGAACTTCTCCTCGTAATCGGTCATGACTCCCTGGACGCCGTGCTCGTGGAGGCTGCGCGTCACCTCGGACAGGGCGAAGCCCGCCTTGGGAAACTGGAACAGGGACCATTCAAACAGGGCGCGGTTGTCGGTTTTGAAATGGATCTGCCCTCCCTCCCGGAGCACATGGCGGTAGCCCCGCAGGAAGCCCTCATGGGTGAGCCGGCGGCGGGAGTGTTTGACCGACGGCCAGGGGTCGCAGAAATTGATATAGATGAGGTCCACCTCGCCGGGGGCGAAATACTGGTCCAGGGCGGCGGCGTCCCCGTCGATGAAGAATACGTTGTCCAGCCCCAGGGCGCGGCACCGCTCCATGGCGATGACCATGGCGTCCGGCACCCGCTCCACCGCCACATACAGGTCCGACCGGTGGGCGGCGGCCGTCTCGGCGGTAAACCGGCCCTTGCCGCAGCCCAGCTCCAGCCGCAGTCCGGCCGCGCCCGGCCTGCGCAGCCGCCAGCGCCCCTTTTCCGCCGCCGGGTCCCGCACCAGCAGCGCCCCGCAGGCCTCCATCCGGGAGGCCAGATTTTTCTTTTTCCGCATCCGCATAGGGCTCTCACCTCTTTTATTTTCCCTGTGTATCATAGCATACCCCCTTGCAAATCGCAAGGAAATCAGGTATAATATTTTGGCGTCGGTTCACCGGCTGTTTGAGACGCGTTTTTTTGCGCGTCACGAGGGGCAGGCCGGACCTTTTATATCCGGGTGTAGCCTATCGGTTAGGCACTTGCTTTGGGAGCAAGGTCAGGCTGGTTCGACTCCAGTCACTCGGACCAACGCCCTCTGAAATCAGGATTTCAGAGGGCGTTTTCTTTGACTATGGCGTGCTAAAATCTGATGATCTGACCGAGAGCAGGCAGATTATTTCTCCGCAGTGATTGTTTCGATCAGTGCCAGTTCCTCTGCCGAAAAGCTGGTATGCTCCGCCGCCTTGATGTTGTCCAGGATCTGCTCCGGCCGGGAGGCCCCGGCCAGCACGCTGGCCACGGCGCCGTCGCGCAGAACCCAGGCCAGCGCCATCTGCGCCAGGGTCTGGCCCCGCTGGGCCGCCAAATCGTTCAGTGCCCGGATCTGGTTGAGCCGCTGCTCCGTCAAAGCAGTTTCTTTCAGGAATCGGCCATCGGTCCTGATCCGGCTGTCCGCGGGGATGCCTTTGAGATAGCGATCTGTCAGCAGTCCCTGGGCCAGGGGCGAGAAGGCGATGATCCCCTTCCCCAGCCTGGCCGCGGTCTCCTTCAGGCCGTTGCTTTCGATTGTGCGGTCAAAAATGGAGTAGCGGTTCTGGTTGATGACAAAAGGCACCTTTAGCTCATTCAAGATCGCGACGGCTTGCTGAAGGTGCTCCCCGTCATAATTGGAGAGGCCCACATACAGCGCCTTGCCGGACTGCACCGCGGAGGCCAGCGCACCCATGGTTTCCTCCAGCGGGGTGTTGAGATCCATGCGATGGTGGTAGAAGATGTCCACATAGTCCAAACCCATGCGCTTCAGGCTCTGATCCAGGCTTGCCAGCAGGTACTTCCGGCTGCCCCAGTCGCCGTAGGGCCCAGGCCACATCTCATAGCCCGCCTTGGTGGAGATGATCAGCTCGTCACGGTATACGCCCAAATCTTCCTTCAGAATGCGCCCAAAGTTGATCTCGGCTGTGCCTGCAGGCGGGCCATAGTTGTTGGCCAGGTCAAAATGGGTGATGCCGTGATCGAATGCGGTGAAGCACATTTCCCGCATCGTTTCAAATCGGCCGGTATCTCCAAAATTGTGCCATAAGCCGAGGGATACTGTGGGCAGCTTTAGGCCGCTGGCGCCCAGGCGGTTATAGGGCATTGTGTCATAGCGTTTCTCAGAGGCAATGTACATAGTTGGATACCTTCTTTTCTTTTTCAAAACTATGCCTTCACTCAACAACTGTCACATTGTCTGTCCACATCTCACACTGGCTCATCACCGTCTGCACAGCATCCTCCATCCCTTCCGGCGGGTATTTATGCTTCTTCAGGAGACGCTTCACCAGCCGCCGCATCCCGGCCCGGGCGCTCTCCTTCTTCTGCCAGTCGATGGTGCGGTTTTGCCGCAGAAGGTCGGTCAGTTCCTT
>ERZ808040.1299-NODE-1299-length-17292-cov-12.478827_pt1 | contig 17292 bp, 18 predicted proteins | sample MGYA00380191_ERZ808040 | MGnify/ENA primary metagenome ERZ808040 (study PRJEB31490, sample SAMN06133395) | mouse gut metagenome | isolation source: J6 | host: mice | place: China: Chengdu | collected 2015-05 ... | reverse complement strand
GTATCGCCCGCATCAATACCTTTATCTTTATCAACAACGACCTTACCTACTGTGACTTTTTCAAAATCAACATCATCTTTGGTCGCAACGTTATAAACAGTCTGACCATTGGCTCCCGTCGTTGGAGTCACGGTAACATTCTTGCCTTCAGTCACTTCAGTTTGGGTTGTTTTAATACCCTTCGCTAAATTATCTACTACTTCATATAGTTGACTACCATTAACTGCATCTGTAGATGTTTTATTAATTATACCCGCTGCAACATTTTTGATTTGACGTTCATTTTTAATGCTACCAACTGAAACCTGATCACCTGCAGAGATATTTTCATTTCCTGCAAAATTGCTTGCTGAAATCGTAATATCATTTCCATTACCATCTTTAACAGTAATATCACTAGCTGCCGTTGCGTTGGTTTTGGTGTCACTACCTGCTCCTAAGGCTACAGCACCTTTTTTATCAGCCTTCGAATCTGCACCAATTGCAATTGCCAGTGAGGATTCTTTTTCGATTACCGCATTGGAACCAATAGCCACAGCTTGGTTAGAATCAGATTCAATTAATACAGAATCTCCTAAAGCAACTGCCTTATCTGAACCATCAACTTTCGCCCCATTACCTTGAACAGTATTATCGGCAAAAGTCATGGAAGATAACGTAGCTGCTAGAACACAAACCCCCAAAGTGGTTTTTTTAAAAGACATATCGAGTTTTTTCATACTTACAATCAGCCTTGAATATAAAAATAGCGAAGAATTAGTTTTAAAAATTTAGAATTCACTAACCGTAAAGTAATTTTATTTTTTATCATTATTATAGATTAATTGCATATAGCAATATTATTCAAACGATAATAGAAAAAATTAAAACAGATAGAAACAATAAATAAAAACTATAAATTCTTCAAAAAACAAAATGTCAATAGGATAAATAGAATATATTAAATAATATCAGAAAAAATAAGAATATAATATTACAGTAATTAAATCAGATTAAAAATAATCTCTTATTATTAATAATTATCTAATCCCAATTGGGAATTATAGATCATTTTTTAATCAAAAAACCTTAAAGTATATCTAAATTTTATTGACCACTACACTAAGGTATACATCTGAAACAGGAGAATGTTAAGTTGCATATAGAGATTTTTTATTATATCAATACGCCAATCTCAACTTTTTAAGTCATTGAAATAAAAAGGACCTAACCTCATTTTAAATCCGTCTATGAAAATAAAATTACAGTTATGTCCACTGAAGAATTTATCATCATTGTCTATTTAATCATAGAGGAAATTTACCCAACTATAGTCTCTGAACCATTAAGAAAACGTGGTTTTCCACCTGCTTTAACCGATATTGAAATTATCACAATGCAAATTGTTGGTGAGTGTCTCAAAATGGATACGGATAAAAGCATATGGATGTTTTTTAAAAACAATTACTTAAGTTGGTTCCCTCATTTAGGTTCATATCCTAACTTTTGTAAGCATTGTGCAAACTTATGGCAAGTTCATCAAAAAATCACAGCCCAATTAACTGCACATTATGGTCAGGATCATATTCATTTTATTGATGGATTTCCTATACCTGTTTGTCGTTATAGTCGAGCAAAAAGACACAAGAATTTCAAAGAACATGCAGGTTTTAGTTATTGTGCTGCACAACAAGAGAAATACTATGGTTTTAAAGGGCATCTTGTAATTAATTTGGAGGGTATGATTACTAGCTATACTTTCGCTCCAGCAAATGTAGATGAGCGTGATGTTGCACCAGAAATCACAGAAAATATTCATGGGTTACTAGGTGCAGATAAAGGTTACTTAAGACCCATCTTGAAAGAATACTATAAATTTCAGTATGTTGATCTACAAACTCCTTTAAGAAAGAATATGCCGGACTCTAGATCTCAAGAATCAATGAGGTTGCTTATGAGAGCACGAAGGAAAATTGAAACGGTCATTGGTCAATTAACTGATCGCTTTAATATTCAAAAAGTAAGGGCAAGAGATTTATGGCACTTATCGCATCGTTTTATCAGAAAGATTTTGTCACATACGGTCTGCGTCGTTATGAATAAAAAATGTGGTTATTCGCCGATTCAATTTGAAAAGCTTATTTAAAGTTGAGATTGGCGTCTGAAGTATAAAAATATATGAGAGTACAAAATGAGTTGTACTCTCATTATTTAACATAAAAACTCTTATACGAAGTTAAAAATGTTACTCACCATTCAAAATGTCTATATTCTCACCAATAAAAATGTCTAGTTTATGATGGTTTAAACATCATGGACTGGATATGAAATATAGATGCTGATCACTATGTCTGACAAAGAAATTCAACGTCTTGCTGTTCTGCAAGACGTTCGAGATCATCGTATTACACAAGTCCGTGCTGCTGAAATCCTTAATCTTTCAACCCGTCAAATTACCCGGTTATTACAGAAGCTCAATCAAGATGGTGTTTCAGGTATGGCGCATGCCAGCCGTGGTCAACCTGGCCATCGTCGCCATGATGATTTATTAAAATCAAAATGTCTTTCCATTATTTCCGAACATCTGCTGGGATTTGGACCTACCTTGGCCCATGAGAAGCTCAGCAGCATATTTGACCTGAATATCCCGGTAGAAACGCTTCGGCGCTGGATGACTGCAAATGACCTCTGGATTCCGCGATCCAAGCGCCTTAAACGTCCATATCAGCCACGTTATAACCGTGATTGCTTCGGTGAGCTGATCCAGATTGATGGCTCATATCATGACTGGTTCGAAGGACGCGCTGCTAAGTGCTGTTTATTGGTGTATATCGATGATGCCACTGGAAAGCTGTTGCATCTGCGCTTCTGTGAGGCAGAAACGACCTTCGACTATATGCTTTCAACCCGAGCCTACATTGAACAATACGGTAAGCCTCTGGCCTTTTATAGCGATAAACATTCGGTCTTCCGAGTGAACCAGAAATCGAGCCAGGACAGCAAGATCACGCAATTTGGCCGGATTCTGAATGAGTTAAACATTGATATTATCTTTGCCAACTCACCACAGGCTAAAGGTCGCGTAGAACGCGCGAATAGAACCCTTCAAGACCGTTTGATCAAGGAGATGCGTCTGGAAGGCATCAGTTCAATTGCCGAAGCCAATGCCTGGTTACCCTGCTTTATTGAGCATTTCAACCAGAAGTTCGCCAAGTGTGCGCGAAATTCAAAGAACTTACATCGTCCGCTAACAGAGTCTGATGCTGAGCTGGAGGATATATTCACCTGGCAGGAACCGCGTAAGGTCACGAAGAACCTCACCATCACCTATGACAAGTGTATTTATCTGCTTGAACCGACAGAGCTGAATTATAAGCTTGTTGGGCAATACATTTCATTTCTGGAGTACCCGGATGGCACTGTGGCGATCATGCATGAAGGACGGAAGATCAACTATAGTGTCTTCAATAAACTGGCTGGACTACAGCAGAATGAAGTGGTTGAGAATAAAAGATTAGGCTCGGTTCTGGCGCATATCCAGCAACAGCATGAAGAGTTGGAAAAACAAAATAAACGTTCCCGTCTCAAGAAAAGTATGCCGAGTCGTAAAGCTCAGAAAGCGGTTATTGAACAAAGAAATTTAAATCCTGTGCTTGACTCTTGCAGTTAAAAACAGGACATTTTAAATGGTTTATCGCATAGACATTTTAATTGGTGAATAACACCCAAGGCATGGCTTTTAGTCATGCTTTTTTTATCAAAAGACTATAGCTGAATGATAGCGAGCCAAATCGCATACAATATCTATCATTAGACTTAATGCAATAATTAAATGATATTGTTATCATTAATCTAATAGAATTAAGATTAAATGATAGAAATGAATACACGTATTTATCTACGAGCTTCAACTAAAGATCAAGATGCAGAAAGGGCTTTGCAGATTCTTCAGGATCTAAACCAAAACTTGAATTTGGGCGAAACCATTGTGTACGTGGAAAACTATAGTGGTACGAAGTTAGACCGACCTGAATTGAATAAGCTACTGTCAGAAGCAAATCAAGGCGACACCTTGTTGGTTGAAAGTATTGACCGATTATCACGCCTAACCCAACAGGATTTTCAAGAGCTGAAGCGCAGGATCCAGGAGAAGGGACTTCGTTTAGTCGTAGCAGATCTTCCTACTACCTACCAAATGATTCAAACCAGTGACAGCATTACTCATTCAATCCTGGATCTCATCAACAATATGTTGATTGATCTCCTGGCAACAATGGCCCGCCTGGACAATGAGAAACGTATAGAACGTATTAAGCAGGGCTTGGCACGTTCGGGTTACAAGCCAACAGGTAAGAAAGCCAATGAGGCTAAGCACAAACGAATAAAAGAATTACTAGCAGCTGGCAATATGACTAAGGAAGAAATTGCCAAAGCAGTGAATTGTGGAGTTGCAACTGTTTATCGAGTTGCTAAAGTCATTTAAAAAGGCTTGTATCAGTGCTTCCCTTATGTCATATCTATTTACAAAGGAGCAAGGCATTTTTAAAGATCAAAAGACGGAATTAATGATGAAAAAGCATTTGATTTTCCTTGTTTTTATAGTGATGGTTTTTATTTTAGCTCTAGTTGTAAAGATTAATAATGATCATAAAAAACGGCAAGCATTAAACAAATTGGAACTAGTTGAAAAGCAAATCCATTAGGTATATGAATATTAAGATAAATAAAAAGCCCTATAGTCTCTCCCGTTACTATAAGGCTTATAAATCTCTGCAATTTTTTTCTTAACTACCTACTTTTCCGATGTAGGTTATGAATATATTTTACCTATTGGTAAAAACAAAGATATAAGACAAAAGGTGAATATGCTAGGAATTTCGCATAACAACCATTATGTTAAATGCAGGGTATCTAATTAATTTGAGTTTGCAAAATTGCTAAATTTTTTCTTAATCCTTCTCATGTCTTGAAGTGTATAACCATAATTTCCGAAACATCTTTGTAGCATTTCTGGATTAGTCATTGGACTATCTAAAACAGTAAAAAATTCATTAATAATATTTACAGTAGATAAGTTGGCTTCTTTTTTTCTTGTATCAGAATTAATTGTTATTAATTGAGCTTTATTAAAGTGATCAGCCTTAATTAAATCAGGTGAGTTTTTAAGCTGAGAATTTAGTTTTCTAAAATCTTCATTATAGAGGGGAATACAACTCTCTATTATTCGTGGTAAAGCTGTGTCAGTTAAGAATGCATTTAAGTTAGATTCTATATCTCCAGTAGGTTTTACATTATTGATGTTTGAAGGTTTTACTGGAAAACCATGAAACATCCATTGTATACCCCATAAAATTACTATGACTAAAATTACTGAAAAGATGATTTGTAGTTTCTTCATTTTTTAAATTTTTCTAAAATTAACATAATACACGTTATACGAAACTGAAAAATTAATTATATCAACTTGATTTTTATGTATTTTTAAAAATTTAAAGCCTAGACCTGAGTCTAGGCTTTTTTGATTTCGTATAACAGCCTATTATATTAAATAGGTCAATTACTAATGCTCTTTCTTTAAGTAAGGTTGTGGCTCTTTAAATCTAGTATCTATAAGTTTTTTCATTTCTTTTTGTTTTTCTTTTTCAATAGCCTCAATTTTAGTAGCTTCTAAATATTCATCACTTTTAATTTCTTCGGCAAGTAACCCAATATATAAAGCATTAGCTTTTTCTATTGATCCTTCCGATTTAGAGAGGGCCATAGCCCACAGGCCAGGTCGTTTATTGCCAGTTGAGAACTCAGTAAGAGCTAATTCATAGAATATTTGCTCATTTTTTTTATGGAGTATAATCTTTTCCTTAATTTTCTTAAAAATCATTGGATTATTTCCTTAAATATTATCTTAAATATATATTCTCATAGAATATTTTGACATGCTCTAACTGAATCAAAAAATATTTTTTATCGCCTTTTTAAGAGACATTAATTTTAAATTTTTCTAAAATTAACATAATACACCTTATACGCAATTCAGTTGTAAGCCCAAAGTAGAAATATCCGATTTCTCCAAAGTAAAAAAGCTTAATTATAGGTGTAGAAATTCACCCCCCCCCCTTTATTAGCCTAAATAGAGTCTGTATAAGCCTTTAGGTGTAAAGATTCACCCCCCTTTATTAGCCCAAATAGAGTCTGTAAAGCCTTTAGGTGTAGGGATTCACCCCCCTTTATTAGCCCAAATAGAGTCTGTATAAGCGTTTAGGTGTAGAGATTCACCACCCCTCTATTCAATAATTGAAAGTGTTAATAATGAAAAATTAGAATAGCAAATAGTTGCCGATCTTTTTGAAAGGCCTGACTCATGGGCATTTTGATTATTCATTTAACATTCAATTTCTTATTCGAAATTCGGATGTAAGTCCAAATTAGCTTCAATCCTGGCTTACTTTACGTTTTTTAATTTTAAAAGTTCCACGACTCGCTACTCGTTGAGCAAGTTCAGGATTACGCCCAGATAGGCGTTTAATCACAACTGGTGCACTATTAGGAGCCTTGCTTACTACGGTATCGTTTACAACATACATCACTGCTTCACGTTGAGCGACTTCAATGCCTTTTTCGCGAAGGGCACGTCCTGCCAAAGTAGCAATTTCAGCTTCATTGTCGTCATCATCAATTAGATTTATAACTGACATATTTATGCACTCCGACCTTAATCCTTATAACTCGTATTATGTAGCCTTATAAAAAATAAAAAGCTAGAAGCATTTTTGTATAAAGCTCTACCAACCACACAGGATAGCTTCTTTTCCCTAAAAGGTAGGTATTATGTGTGATCAAAATTTTAATTTAATTTTCAACAACTTAATAATATTTTTTTGTTTTATCCAACTTTCAAGCGAAAAAGAAATGTATTTAAAATCATATATTTAATTTTTAATTAAATAGAAGATTCCCATCACACATAATACCTACCTAGTTTGAAAATTGATGAAAAATCTTCGTTCACTTTTGCTTAAGGTAGCTATGATGTGTCCCTAAAATTTTATATTTAATTTCAATTACTTATATAAAATCCTTTTAATGCAGCTTAAATAATAAAATAAATAAAATCAAATACTTAAAAATCCAAGAAAGTGAAAAATTCTCGGGACACATCATAGCTACCTAATTTTCCAATTGATGAAAGGTCATCATTGCATCCAGATTATTCACTAAACGCTTAGATTTAATCGTATATCGAGGAATTTGAGGAACCAGATCCAAGGGTTTATCTCGGTATTTGTGGCTTAAAGGGTATAAGGACCGATTTATCTTAAAGATATCATTACGAACTCCACGGAAACCGGCCATAGACCATAGAATATCCAGCTCTTTGGTATTGAGCTGCTTGTTCTTTGCCCGTTGAGAATCTTTAAAAGCCTGCTCAATTCGTTCTTGTTTTATCTGAATGAAATTCTTGTGTAAACGCCAGGTCCAACCCTTTTCTTTAGTTAGCTCTTTTTGCTTACGTTCAACCTTCGTAAAAGGCAGCTCAACCAGCTCATAAGCTGGCATCCTTCCCCCTCTAGGGCTAGAAGTTTCATAGATCAGCCGTGTTTTACGTTCCTGGACACAACAAAACTGTTCTTTTTGGTCCTTATTCAACTCAAAGGCAGTGTTCACCAATGTTTCTGCCAGTTTCACATCACACTTCTCTCGGTGTTCCATTGGCAGGGTGATTAAAAGGCATAAACGAATTTTTTCCAGCTTAAACAAGGCTTGGGTCTGGACCACTATCAGATCCAATACCGGAGAAGTTTTTAATCGATAGGTCCGTTGCCTTGGGGTTTGATCAAGGTGATATCGTTGAGTCCACTTTTCAACCAGTGCCTGAGCCTTAGACTGGTCCACATCCACCTGTAAAAAATATTCAGCTCCGCGACTGACTCGGTCCAAAATATCAGCTAAATACTCATCCGTTTTGACGCAAAATCCTAACAAAATGACCGCCTAAAAAATTGTAATCCTATCGGCGAAAATACTAGCAGAGCTGCTAAAAATTGTAATCCTATCGCAGTTATTTATTTATATGGGTTTGGACTGCATTTAGCAGTCCCTTTTTTCGTGACGGTGTCTGACTATAAATGGTTGTTCCAAAATAATTTAGAATCCGGTATATTGAGCTTGTGGAATCAATTCAAAAAAGCTTCTGCTGGAACGTGTTAGCGCAGTAACAAACTGTTAGCGGTGATCACCTACAGGAAAAGTAATTGTGCTCACCGTTATCCGTACGCCAACGGAGTTCCTCTATGAATTATTTTTATATCTATACCTGGACCAAACTTGAGTCCTGCATATCTCATAAAACGTCTGTATTCCTCATACGTTTGCGTTAGCTTTTTGTCTTTTTTCACGTCAGAAAGTTACCGCTTCTGACGTTTTACGCTTATTAAGTCCTAAAATACGAACTAACCACTCGTAGACCGGTGTAGCTGCATGCTGGGGAAACCTCGCTGGTGCGGCCGCGAAGGGGGCTCGAGAGTGAAATTCTCTCGTTCTACCCAATCTAATTCCCTTATTTTAAATTAAGGGTTGTTGGGCGACATGGAAACGGGAGCTGTGGTGACACAGACCAACCCTGTTTTAACTGAAGGTAAGCAATAAGACACAAGGATTGTGTTTGAGCGTTATAAGCCCCTTTTTATCATGAGCGATTTTGATATGAAGGCTAGGCAGGTGGGCGACTGAAATTTAGCCGAAAGGTGATCAAGACAGAGAAAAACTGTCAGATGTCAGATTTAAAAAAGGTCATGGACATCGGGTACTTGTGAATACATAAGCAAGATTCGTCGAATAGCTTAAGCCTGTAACGGCATGTCATGTAAAACCATAGACATGCTGCCTAGAAATTTTGCATTGCACGGTAAATCTAAAGAGTCTTTAGCCCATCTATAACCGAGATCTTGGAACAACTTCCCGGGAAAAGACAGGAAAATTGAGGCGAGTGTGACTAATAGGACTCGAGCGAAAGCAAGAAGTCGGGCATGTACAAAGATAGTTAAAACTAACATGGGAACATCGGCAATCTTCTATTTTGTAAATCTTTTAGCTGGTGACTGTAAGATGAAATAGATGATTGCAGGTGGGGAGATCATGTTGAGTAAAGCGGTAAATTTACCGGGAGCATGGGTATTCGAGCGAATAAAAACGTAAGCGTAACCATGAGTAATGAAAGACTGAGCCGGTCACTTGTGACTTTAAGCGTAAAAATAGCACTGTGGTGGTGTAGAGAGTTGGTAGCTCTCTAGAAAATGAAGTATCAAGAAGTTTTATCAAGATATCTCATTCATAGCTAATTCCTATGATTTATCTTTTAAATAGAACCACAGCATCTAAAGATGCTGTGGTTTCTCCTTATTTGCGTTTTAAGGCACTTTTTTTAAAAACTAACCCTTTCATTGTCGATAGTAGTAATCGGGCTAAAAAACGCGATTTTAAGCCTCTAATAGGCATATATAGAGCGAGTGTCTACGAGCGAACCATCAAAATTTGCGCCTAGACTCTCTGAAAAACATTCTTTTAGGTTTTTTTAGCCTAAGAGGGTGTAGATCTCATGTAGAAAATTGAGCCTAGACCGAGCGAAGCGAGCAAAAAAGTACTATGAGCGAAGCGAATTCCGAGTTTCTTTTGCTTTTTCTAAAAGTCACGAAAATATTAACCAAAAAATTGCCCCTCGAATCGAGCGAAAGCGAGATTCAATAGAGTTTGAGCGTAGCGAAAACCAAGGGCAATTTTTCATGATTCAGGTTTTTAATGTTTTTAATGTTTTTAATGTTTTTAGAAGCTCTGTAACCCTCTAAAATAAAGGATTACAGAGCTTATACATGGACGTTTATCTTGCTATACATGGACGTTTATCTTGCTATACATGGACGTTTATCTTGCTATACATGGACGTTTATCTTGTTTATCTTGACAAAGATTATAAAGTCCAGATATAAACCTAGTTACAATCATAATATTTTATATAGGCTATTGTTTTATATAATATTTTATTAAATTTGATTATCTTTTAGATTTTTAAATGCTATTAAATACATAATAAGAAAAGATTATATTTAAGTATTTATATATATTATTGTTTTTATTATAAATAATAAAAATAATAATATATTGAGTTAATATTTTATACCTTATTAATTTTAATATACATGGACGTTTATCTTGCTATACATGGACGTTTATCTTGTTTAAGATAAAAATATTGACATAATATTATCAAGTCAATATATTGACTTCAAACAATTAAGTCCGAATAACGGTATGAAAAAAACTGTCGTCAAAGATAATGCTTTAATTAATGCAAGTTATAACTTAGATCTGGCAGAGCAACGGCTAATTTTATTAGCTATTGTTGAAGCTAGAGAAAGTGGAAAGGGTATCAATACAAATGACCCTTTAGTAGTTCATGCTGAAACTTATGCTCGTCAATTTAATGTTCATAAGAATACAGCTTATACGACATTGAAAAATGCTTGTAATGCACTATTCTCACGTCAATTCAGCTATGAGGAAAAAAACTCTAAAAATATAGAATATATTAAATCTAGATGGGTGAGTGAAATTCGCTACATCGAGAATGAAGCTGTAGTCAAACTGATTTTTTCTCCAGCAGTTGTTCCATTGATCACAAGATTAGAAGAGCATTTTACTAAATATGAATTAGAGCAAATTAGCAAACTACGTAGTGCTTACGCAATCCGGTTATATGAGCTTTTAATAGCTTGGAGAAGTGCAGGTAAAACACCAATTTTCGAATTGGTAGAGTTTAGAGAAAAATTAGGTGTCGACAAAACAGAATATGCAATAATTTCTGATTTAAAAAAGCGTGTACTAGATATTTCAGTTAAACAGATTAGTGAACATACTGATATTACTGTGGAATACCAACAGCATAAAAAAGGGCGTTCAATTTATGGTTTTTCATTCTCATTTAAACAGAAGCAAACAGAGCAGATTGTCAGTTTTACACAAGATATAAATACTGTAGATCTTGTTTTAAAAATGAATGATGCCCAGCGGCATTTATTTGCTAATAAACTATCTAAATTACCCGAGATGAGTAAGCACTCCCAAGGCACCGAAGACTATCCGCAATTTGCTATTCGTATAGCTGACATGCTGCAAGATCCACATCGTGCTAAAGAACTGTATCCATACTTAAAAAAAGTGGGCTTTATGTCAGCTACTAAAAACAATGCTGTTAACAACTAAACTCTCAGTGAGTGAAGGATTCAGAATTAAAATCTTAAACTAAATAATTAAACTATAGTCATATAAGGAATTTGAAATGCCTATTGATGCAATGGCTTTATTAGGTGCTAAAAAAAATATTAAAGGCTATTCAGCTCAGATCCAAGTTGAGACTTCTGACGGTTTAGAAATTAATGGTTTTATACAATTAGATCATGACTGGGATTATCAACTCGGTTTTTTGAGAGATTTAATAAATACAGAAGAAGATATGCGTTTTGTTGATAAAACCTTTACCAGTGAAGATTTTAGAAATGGTATTTTAGCTTACTTAAGCAAGTAGGCTTTAAACCTTGAGTGTATTGAAGAATACATTTGTTGTATTCTTCAATACGTCTCCTAAATACACAGCAATACACTATGAAAACAAGTACAAAATACAGTGTTAGTGATGCTGCAACACTGTATAAAAAATCTCGGGCCACTCTCTACAAGGATATAAAAAACGGGGTATTAAGTCGTGATCATGATGGTTCTATCGACTTCTCAGAATTACTTCGGGTCTATGGTGAGCCTTTTGGTGGAAAACACCCAAAACGTCTTGATACGTCTTCAATACAAAAGACGGATACATCTGAATACACGGACAATACAGTTGTTGAACTCAAAAATCAGATTGATTTTTTAAAGAAACAATTAGAAAAAGCAGAAGATCGGGAAGCTAAAGCAAATTCTCGGATTGATACATTACTTACACTCATTGAAATGAAGCCCTCTCAAGCTCATACGACTACATTTCCCTATCAAGAATCACCACCCACTAGCACGATTCAAGCAGCACCTGAGTCAAATACAGACGAATCTAAACATGACAGATTGACTACTCCAGAGCAAACCGAAAATAAGCGTATTCCAGTCCCTGAACATATTGAGCCAGAACCAGAAAAAAGGGGCTTTTGGAGTCGGTTTTTTAGACCCTATGATTAACGATTATTGTTAAACTGATATGAACAAAGTCGTGAAACATTGATCAAAGAATAGGCGTGGAACGTGAAAAATCATAAAAAAAGCCCACCTTGGGGAAGATGAGCTATAAACTAGAAACTACAGCATTGATTTCTATAGATAATTATAGCGCATTTCGTATAAGGTGTATTATGTTAATTTTAGAAAATCTTAAATTTTAATAACTCAATGACTCTGATATTATTGAGAATAATTCTTAATTAATAGCTGGTAACTGAAAAATGAATTCTTGGATCTATCACTTTTCATTTTTTGAATTTATAGGATTAATAACTTTTGGAGTAATTATTTCCAATTACTTTTTAGATAAGCCATTAATAAATATAGGTATTTTCTTTATTTATTGTTTGATCGGTTTGGGGGTTTCACTTTTAAAATTTTATATGAACTATAAAAATTTAGTCGTAAGCAAAGATTTGAAAATAAACAAAAAAAACTAAATCAATAATCTTATACACTTTTGGCTATTTTGCATTTATCAATAGTACGACAGAACCAAAATTTCTATATTAAATAGCCGACCAAAAGTAACGAGTAATTTCTTTAATTTAATAGCATTTGAAAAGAGTTGTAACGAGGCGATGCTCTCATACGCTCATGACCGAGTAGTGATTATGCGAGGAAACGTGGTGCTCCAAAACTTTTAAGACGCATAGCGTTTTATGATGCTGAGAAGAAAAGAACTTTGGAATTTCTCAGCAACAACTTCCATCTGGCTGCATCAACGATAGCTGCGATTTACAAAGACCGTTGGAAAATCGAACTATTTTTTAAAGCAATCAAGCAAAATTTAAAACTAAAAGCGTTTCTTGGACGCAGTCGCAATGCAATACAAACACAAATATGGATCGCATTAATTGCCTATTTACTGGTAAGTTTCGCTAAACATATGGCTCAGGAGGGATGGAGCATTCAACGACTATTAAGAATTATTCAGGTGAATTTATTTGAAAGGAAGCTTTTAAGGGCACTATTTTTTCCTGATAAGAAGTGGAATAAACAAGAAGAACCCCAATTGAGATTCTCCTTATAAAATTTGTGGGACAGCAGTGGCTGTAAGCTCCCTTTTTTACTAATTTTTTTAAATTTTAAGCATGTTGCACTGTAAGTTTTAAACCTAAAGCATTCACTACACGATTGATAGTATCAAACCGAGGTGCAGAGTCATGACGAAGTGCTTTATAAAGAGCTTCACGTCCAATACCTGCCTCTTTCGCAATTTGGGTCATTCCTCTTGCTTTGGCAATTACACCAAGTGCATGCGCTAATTCAGCAGGATCATTTTCTTCAAGAACCATATTGAGATACATCACAATATCTTCTTCAGTTTTGAGTGACTCAGCCATATCAAAATTTGGTAAATCAGCGACTTTAACCATTTTAATCCTCCAATGTTTTTGACAGTTTGACTGCTCGATCAATGTCTTTACTTTGAGTGGATTTTTCACCACCACCTAGCATGACAATCACAACGTCACCATGTTGGATATAGTACATCCTCCAACCAGCCCCAAAGGTTTCTTTCATTTCCCAAACACCTTCTCGGAGTGGTTTTATTTCTCCCCAATTTCCACGTTGAACCTTGTCTAATCTACGATTCAAGCGAATACGGGTCATATTGTCTTTAATATCATCTAACCATTCATCAAATTCAGGCAGACGTTTAATTTCAATCATGAGGATTCCTTTTATTCCTACTTAATTGTATTCGATCGAATACATAAAGCAAGTATTTTCCTTTTAGATTTGTCTACAGAATTTGTAATGTAAATTTTGTATAAGCACCATTATGTTAAATGGAATCAAATTCCATGGATTTTAATATCCATAGAAATCTTTTAGTATTCATTTTTAAAATGAAATTTCCCATTATGAAAAAACCAATAATTTTCTCGATATTATTATTAACTTGTTCCTTTTCATCTGCGGAGGACAATGAACAATGTGATGGAATTGCATATGCAGCAGACACATTGATGACTTTTCATCAAATGGGTTCAGACGTAGAAAAAGCTAAAAGTATTTATAGCAACCTCTTCAAAGAGGAAGGTGAAATTTTCAATCAGATAGTAGATGAAGTAAAGGTATTACCTGTTTATACCAAAAAGGAAGAAGCAGAAAAAGCTATAGAAGACTTTAAAAATAAATGGAAAAATTATTGTATAGAAAACAATATAAAGTGATTCTTAATTGGATTGATTATCTGTAAAGATTTCCTGAAATTAACATAATACACCTTATAGGGCCTGTAAATTATTTTGTGTAAGTTCGGATTTTTATAAATGATCTTTTAATCGATCATCGAACTGAATCGTAAACCAATTCATCGCCAAACGCCAATTTTGGATTGGCATCGTCCATTTCTTAGCAGCATTTGATGTTGCTAAATAAATGACTTTCTTCACTGAATCATCAGAAGAGAATATCTTTCGCTTCTTAGTTGAATGGCGGATCACGCTATTCAACGATTCAATCGCATTTGTTGTATAAATTGCATGACGTATTTCAGCAGGATAACTAAATATCGTTCGGATATTTTCCCAATTTGCTCGCCATGATTCTCCAATTTTTGGATATTGGTGATTCCATTGATCACAGAAGATATCTAGAGATCTTAAAGCATTTTCTTCTGTACTTGCCTGATAGATGGCCTTTAAACCTGCTGTCACAGCCTTATAGTCCTTCGAGCTCACAAATCTCAGGCTATTGCGTACAACGTGCACGATACACAGTTGAATGTCTGTATGAGGGTAAACTGAAGCTATCGCATCAGGAAAGCCTTTTAGCCCATCTACACAGGCAACAAGAATATCTTGCACTCCTCGATTTTTAAGCTCGGTCATAACAGATAGCCAGAATTTGGCACCTTCTGTCTGAGCAATCCACATGCCCAGTAATTCTTTCTGCCCATCCATATTGATACCTAAAGCAAGGTATACGGATTTATTAATCACATTGGAATGTTGACGGACTTTAACAACTAGACAATCTAGATAAACTACAGGGTAAAGACTATCTAAGGCTCTATTTTGCCACTCAGTTACTTGCTCAATCACAGCATCTGTAACTTTGCTTATGAGTGATGCAGAAACATCGGCATCGTACATTTCTTTAAAAAAAGCAACGATTTCTCTATTGGTCATTCCTTTTGCATACAGTGAGAGGATTTGATCATCCATACTGGTAATACGTGTTTGGTGCTTCTTGATAATTTGTGGTTCAAATGAACCTTCTCGATCACGTGGAATATCTAAAGCAAGTTGTCCATCTTGAGTCGTAACTGTTTTAGAACTAAAACCATTACGACTATTTAAGCCTTTCTTGGATTGATGCTTTTCATAACCAAGATGATCTGAAAGTTCCGTATTGAGTGCGGTTTCAATCATGAATTTTTTAAAGACTGCTGTCATTTGGTTTAAGTCTTCTTGCGTTTTTAGACCTTTAGCCAATTCAGCAGCCATACTTCTGATTGTTGCTTCATCCATGTGAAGTACCTTTTGTAATTATCCTCTTCAGGATAAATGAAAATTAAGTACTTACACAAAATTTAGAACAGTCCCGCAGGTTCAATTAATATATACAATTATTTTTTAACTCCAGTAATTTCAACACTCACACGACGATCTATCTGAAGACATTCTTTCAGACTTTCCATATTTGTTATATCCAAACAGCCATTACTAATTGGTTGTGTTTTACCTGCACTTGCAAAACTAATCATTTTTGCAGGAATATCATCTTTCACCAGATAATTTTTAACTGTTTGAGCACGTTTCAAGCCTAAGTTATAGTTATATGATTCAGAACCAATTCGATCTGTATGACCTATCAGATGAATACGGCTTACTACAATATAATTATTTCGAATAGCATTACTCAAACGTTCAAGCTCTTCATGACCACTTGGCAATAAATCATTTAGACCAGATCCATTAAATTTAAATAAGGCATCTGCTGACAAGTTAATTATATCAACCTGTTCTTTTTGTTTGATAATTACCGGTTGGGTCACTGTTTTGACGATTGGTTTTGGTTGAGGATAGTTAAACTGATCACAATCTTGACCTTTCCAATTTAAAGTTTGGGCGATGCCCTTTTCAAAATCTATCCGAAGCTGACAATGCTTATAGTCTTGAGTTTCAGGAATTCGAATATCTAAAACATAGTTCCATGTTTTATTGATAAACATACCCTCATTAAATTGAGAATTCCCTAATAATGCTCTAAATTGATCTTTATTTAGACCTACTTGTAAACGAGCAATATCATCATATTCATAACGCTGTACTTGCTTTAAATAGCTTTTTTCAATTTTTGGAAACTGCACTTCTTGTGTTTCTGATGCTTCTACCTGATCGTCTGCATTTAGATTTGTTACCGTGACCGCACTTAGAACACCTAGAATCAATGTTTTTTTGAATAAATTCATGCTAATACTCTCGAGTATAAACTCTTATAAAGGTAAAGTTTTTTATTGCAACGAAGTTAATCAATGACACCATTGATCCCGATCCGGAAACTTGCTTCACCTTGGCTCGCTGCTGCCACACCACCTGTTAATGACCAACGACCATTATCTGCTGTCTTACGTAAACTCACCCCAAGAGCAGATTGACCATTATAAAATCCGCTTCCTGCTGCATAAGTATATTTACCTGCTACATAAGGTGCTGATTCCAGTGCCAATGCAGAAGCTACACCTGCACTGAGCTTATCTTCGACATCATCGATACGCTTATTGAATGTCTGCTGGAGATTTGTTATGCGATTACCTAAATCAATATCTACTTGATTGAGTGCACCTAACGCATCTCCCACATTGTTATAGGTTCCGCCATTTACATTGTAGGTAGGGTTTTTAATTGAGCCATCCGAATTAATAGTAGAGCCACCACCAAAAATAGATACCGTACTTTGTAATTGACCAAGATTTACTGCATCTGTAACTTTAGTACCTGCAGTAACATGCGTGATTTGTGTATCGCCCGCATCAATACCTTTATCTTTATCAACAACGACCTTACCTACTGTGACTTTTTCAAAATCAACATCATC
>ERZ808040.1297-NODE-1297-length-17303-cov-4.648613_pt1 | contig 17303 bp, 12 predicted proteins | sample MGYA00380191_ERZ808040 | MGnify/ENA primary metagenome ERZ808040 (study PRJEB31490, sample SAMN06133395) | mouse gut metagenome | isolation source: J6 | host: mice | place: China: Chengdu | collected 2015-05 ... | reverse complement strand
CCGCATTTTGATTCATGAAGTTCAGGTACTTCCAGTCGGTTTTCCTCGTCTGTGCCGTTATGGAATATGTGGTTCCCGGAAGAGCTTCTATTCCGTACAACACACCGTCATTGCAAAAGAAGCATTTCTCCGTCCGTTCTTTCACGGTACTGAGTTCACCGATGCCCTCTCCTTTCTCATTGCAGAAAACGCCATCCTGAAAACGCACATTGTTCACCGTTGTAATGATTCTGCTGCCGTATTCCGGAAGATTGTCCCGAATGCCTGCCCCCAGGAATACAAACAGCCCATCCTGCACGAACACGGATTTATATGCCTTCACGCCCATCATTTCCTTTGTGAAGTCATTTCTCACCGTTCCCGAACCGTCCGCTTCCCGCTTCGCCGACTTCTCATAGATGAAACCTGCCACACCCTGCAGGCCCTCTCCCAGTCCTCCGGCGAAGTTATGAATGCTGCTATAGCCGCTCCAGTTGGTCTCCGCCATGATACGGGATTTGTCCAGATCCCGCTCCGTAGTGCCGGGGAAATGGGATGGATTGAAGGTCCCCTTTGCCGTCTCATAGCTCTCGGGATCCGTCAGGAGCAGACAGCTGCCGTCCCGAATGTAGAAATTACGGGTGTCCGCCATCTCGTGCGCACACTCCACTCCCTTACATCTGCCGGACGCCGTATTAAAATAAAAATACCGGTGGGCCGTCTTGGAAATCAGTGTGTCATTGTTGAAAAAGTAACGGGTGCCATGGAAATCTTCGTCCCCGTCATCCACCTTCGGTTCCCCCTTGCCAAGCGCTGCCCGGAGCTTTTGCAGATCCGCTTCCTCCGCATAATCCCCGTACCGGCTGATAATCTCCTCTGCAAATTTTTGCATCATGCGGGTGGTAGAAACCCTCTTTTCCGCCTGGAAACAGCGTCTGCCCATCATAGGCGGAACGTAATCTCCCCAGGAACTCCAGCTGATGCCCGTGATATAACGGACAATGTTTTTCCAGTCCATCTCCTCCAGAATATACTCATATGACGTCCCCTTGAAATACTTGGTCAGGGAAAAGATTTCCTGCAGGGCGTCCGTAGGATATCCGTCGTTATAGACCTGGGCCCCGTGGCCCCAGCCGAAACCATCCGCACAGATTCCTTCCGTCCAGAAGGAATCCTCCCCATAAGCTGCCCTGGATCCGGCCGCTCCGATGACCACCTCTCCCAAAATATCCATAAGCCTGCTGTCGCCGAAGCACAGCGCCGTGTAAAAGACCGGCCTGTATCCCACGGCATTTCCGCCCACCCACCAGACATGATTTCGGAAACGCTCCACCCAGAAGGGCGTCTCATCCGTCTCATCGCCCCGCAGCGGCAGCGTCCATGCCTGCAGCATCAAGCCGTATAAGGTATTACGGAATTGTAACAAAAGCGCCTTCCATGCTTCCGTCCCGGGCAACTCCCGCTCCGTGTGCAGAATCGGCAGCAGCGCAAAATAAATATTTACGGCGCAGACCGGAATGGCAAAAATGGAACTGTGAAAACGGACATTTCCCTTATCCTCCCGGGCCATCTCACGCTCCCCGTACCGGATCACTCCATGCAGAAGCCTTGCCGGGATCTCGGTCTCTCCCGTACCCGGATCCCCGGACATCCATTGCCTGTTCTTGTAATGATAATCTTTTACAATCAAAAACGCAAGACGCTCCAACGCTGCCAGCCAATCCGCCGGTTCGTCTCCCAGATCCCGGAAGATTCCTTCCTCCGTCAGGGCACTCAAAAAACGCTCTCTGCTTTCCTCCGGGTCTGCGGGCGTGTAAGTCTTCGCTCTCAGCTCTTCCTTTGACACGACCTCCAGAATCTGCCTCATATCCGCCTCCTTGCGGACGTCACGCTTTATCTCCCGGTCTCTGAAATATTCTTCCGGCAATTGAAATCTCTCCATAAATCCTCCTTATCCCGGTTCTCCGCCGGGGCTGCTCCTTACGGTTTTACGCCGCATTTCCGGCGCTCTCTGAACGGATGTTTTCTGAACGGACGCTTTCTGATCCGGCGCTTTCTGAACGAGCGCTTTCTGATTGGACGCTTTCTGATCCGGCGTTTTCTGAACGGATGCTTTCCGCCCTGCCGCCACCGGCGGCAGCCACAATCCATGTGTGAATCAGAAATTGTCCGGACACTTTGCAGGCACGGAAATTCTTTTCATTCTCTTCACACTCTTAAAAAGAATGCTCCGCATTTTCCTGAAAATAGGTAACTCCCGGGTCGAAGGCGCCGGGATCGCTGCACCGCTTCAGCTGTCCGTTTCCGGTCACCCGATAAAGGATCCCATTGTTTACCCCATCCGCATATTTCTCGAAAAAGGCTTCCATCCGGCTCCGCAGGCCTGCAATCTCTTCACCGTACCGGGGCATGCCGATGCGGTTTTCCCGCTCCCCCGGATCTGCAGAAAGGTCAAAGAACTGCTCCTCCCCGGTCTCATAATACCGCACGTATTTGTATCGGGGGGTACGGATCATGCGCACCTTTCCGTACTCGTCGCACATGACCACATCTCTGTCTCTCTCCTCCTCCGGATGTGCTCCGTAAGAACAGATGCTCCTCCCAGGCTGTTTGTCATGGACTGTGTAGTCAATGCCCGCCAATTCCAGCAGCGTAGGGAACAGATCGCAGTGTCCCGCCATCCTTCCGACCACCTTTCCCCCGGTAAAATACTCGGGGTCATAGATCAGGAAGGGAACTTTCACGGAGGAGTCATACATGTTCGGCGGAAAGGTTCCGTTGCCCTTGCCCCAGATCCCGTGATGTCCCATGTTCATCCCGTTATCCGCAGTGAAAATGATGGTTGTATTTTCCAGCCGGCCGCTCTCTTCCAGCTTATCCAGGATCCTGCCGACGCCCTCGTCCATGGCCGTGACGGCAGCGAAATAACCTGTGAGAATTTCCTTCCTCTTCTCCGGCGTGCTTCCCACCGGGCAGGTTCCCACCTGGTTGGGATGCACCGGCTCCTCCGGCATGGAGGTAAAGGCACATTCATCATACATCTTCAGGAATTCCTCTTTATGGTTTTCCCTGGTCCAGGGACTGTGGGGCGCCGTATAATGTACGCTCAGGTACCAGGGCGCTTCCTGCTCCACATACTCCCCCAGAAAATCCAGCGCCCGCTCCGTGATCAGGTCCGTCACATAGCGGTTCTCATTGTAAAATTTCCCGTTCTCGCAGATATCCGGGTTGAAATAGTTACAGCCTCCGTGTCCGATGGTGTACCATTTCTCAAATCCCTCCTTGGGCCGGACGGAATTGCCCAGATGCCATTTCCCGCTGAGGGCGCAGCGGTATCCCGCACCGGCCAGATGTCTGACATACGTGTCATGTCCTTCCAGATATTCAATGGCCCGGTCTTCCTGCCTAAAGTAAGGGTGCTCCTTCATATGAGGATAATCCTCCGTATTCACGTTCCCTCCGGACAGCCAGTCCAGCACGCCGTGGCAGGACGGCATCTCCCCCGTAATAATAGAAGCCCTGGCCGGAGAACAGACCGGGGAAGCACAGAAAAAATCGGTAAACCTTGCCCCCATGTTGGCCAGGCGGTCTAAATTAGGTGTGATGATGTCGTCATTTCCGGCACAGTGCATGGCCCATGCCCCCTGGTCGTCCGTCAGGATCAAAACGAAATTTCTTTTTGCTGCCATATTCATCCCCCATGTCAGAGCAGTCTACTGTGATGACATGCAGTGGGAAATCTGAAATTTCCCACTGCAGTCAAGGCAACCCCCGGCTCCGACTCAAATTGCCGACGGGACAATCAGTCCATCAGCATGATATTTGAAACGATTCCTTTCATATAAAACAGGCAAATAGTCATATGGACTGCCCCATCGGGCGAAACCGCCGTGCCCGATGTGACAGTCCCCATATTCAGAGATACAGCCTTTGCTGTAAGCGGCTGGCAGTACTTCTCACACTAATCCTCCATGTCAGAGCAGTTACCTGCAATGACACCCGCCGGAAATCTCAAATTTCCCACTGCAGCCAAGGCAATCCCCGGCTCTGACTCAAATTGCTGGTAGAATAATCAGTGTAATAATCAGTGTGTCAGCATGATGTTTCAATCTATTTCCTGCTGCTTCTAGCTCCGATTGCTTCGTACAGCTGGATGAACTCATCCACTCTCAGCTTCTTAAGACCGTTCACGTACTCATCCCAGCGTGCTTCAATGTTTCCGTTGGTGATGAAGTCCGTTGTCCAGGTATCTACATATTTTACAAGCTCAGGCTTCAGCAGAGAGTCTAATTCAGCCTCTTCCTCGGACATCAGAGCGTATGTGTATACATGGTTCGGATTGAAGTAAGGCTCATACAGCGGATTTGCAGATGCCTTGGACTGAGGTGTATCCTGTGTGATCATCTCACAGTCGCCTTCCGCAATGCCGTACATACCGTCGTCCAGGGTGATATACGAAGATTTCTCAGCAGTACTCCAGTTGCTGCCGTCCTCTTTCTTGATGGCCTCGTATACATGGTCACCCTTCTCCTCGATGTGGATTCCTACCACACCCTTGGAGTTCATAATGCTGGTGTCAAGATCATAGAACAGATCCGCCCAACGTACCAGCTCTTCCTTATACTCTGTATCCGCGCTTACTACAAAACAGAATGCCCTGTTATAAGGGGTGTATCTGGGAATCCATACGGGATCCTTACCGTTCTCGCCGTCCAGGGGAGCAAGGTACTGATACACGCCGGGCTGCTCGGGATCGTTACCCGCAATGGGGGCATTTATCCTGGCTGCGTCCCAAATGGAGATTACTCCGCAGGTAGGCTCAGGAGTCTGGGTCTTCGCGTTGTAGGTAGACTGATCCATGGTAAAGCACTCAGGGTCGATCAGGCCTTCGGAATACAGCCTGTTCATGTAGATCAGGAATTCCTTGTACTCCTCTTCCTGAGGCACATAGACCACCTTGCCGTCCTTATAGCAGACTCTCTCGTGCTGGGTGTTGTAAGCCAGCCCGGTGAATCCCATAAAGCTCAGCTGTCCGTTATTACCTGCATTGAACTGGAAGGTAAAGGGAATCTCATCTGCCTTTCCGTTTCCATTCAGGTCGCCGGCCTCCTTGAAAGCCTTCAGCACGTCATAGAACTCTTCAATAGTAGTGGGCATTTCCTTATCTACCTTCTCCAGCCACTCTGTGTTGATGACAAGCGTATCATTGGTAATGGAGAGTCCTACCATGTCAAACTGAGGCAGGCCGTAGATATTGCCGTCCGCAGCAGTAATGGACTCTAACAGTCCCGGCGCTCTCTGGCACAAAGCGTAGAAATTCGGCATATATTCTTCGTTGATGTAATCGTTCCAGGTCATCAGCCAACCCTCGGCGCCCTTCTTTACAAGCTCCGTGGTGGACAGGATGAAGTTACCCATCATGGCATCCGGGAAGGTTCCTCCCGAAAAAGCAAGTCCCTGTTTCTCGCCAAACTGTGAACCGGGCCAGTCGATCCAGTCAACCTTCAGATTGGTCTGTTCCTCCAGATCCTTAAAGATCTGCCTATCGGACATCGCTGTCTCCGCATCTTCCCTCCTTCCGGCAATGGTTACCGTTACGGAATCCTTCAGAGGAAAATATGCTTCTGTGGTCTCTGTTCCGGCTCCCCCACCTGAAGAGGATTCGCTGCCTGCGGTGGATGACGCCACCTGGCTGCTCTGAGAACTCTGGCTTGTGCTATCGCCCCCCCCATTGTTTCCGCAGGCCGCCAAAGGTAATACCATGGCTGCCGCCAGCACACTTGCTACTAATTTCTTTTTCATACTTTTCTCCTTTCAAATCATTTGATTTGTATACATAAAGCCCGCAGGCTTCACATCTCTGTTATTTGTTTCACCCTGTCCCTTTAACCCTTGAGGGAGCCGATCATGACGCCCTTGATAAAATACCTCTGGATAAAAGGATAGAGCAGCAAGGGTGGAATGACTGCCACAATGATAACGCCGTATTTCAGGGATTCCGCCAGCTTCAGCTTGGCCTCGATCTCGTCCACGTCCGCGAAATCATTCGCCAGTCCCTGGCCCTCCATCAGGATACCTCTGAGAATCAGCTGCAGAGGATACATTTCCCTCTTATCAATATAGAGCAGGCCCTTCATGTAATCGTTCCAGTGCCCCACCGCGTAATACAGGGACAATACTGCTACGATGGACTTGGACAGCTGCGGCACAAAGCTGAAAAAGAATCTTCCTTTGGTACAGCCGTCGATCTCGGCAGCCTCTTCCAGTTCGCTTGGAATATTGGACTGGAAAAATGTCCTGGCAATGATCACGTTGTATGCGCTCACTGCGCCTACAAAGATCAGGCTCCCCATGGTGTTCCGCAGTCCCAGCTTGTTCACCAGAATGTAGGTGGGGATCATGCCACCGCCAAAGTACATGGTTACCAGCACGATCAGGGTAAAGGGTTTCCGCAGGCAGAAATAACTTCTGGAAAGCGGATACGCCAGGAACACAGTGAGAACCACGTTCAGCAGTGTTCCTACTACAGTGTATTTAATGCTGTTCACATATCCGATCCAGATATCCGCATTCTGGAAAATCTTCTCATAGGAACCGAAAGTGATCCCCTTGGGATACCATATCACGTCTCCCCGCAGCACCATATAAGGGTCAGAAAACGAAGCAATCACCACAAAGTACAGAGGATACAGCACAACGATCAGTGCGATGGTCAGGAACGTATAGACAAATATGTCAAAAAGCAGGTTGTCCCTTGATTCCTTTATTCTATTCGAGGTAACTTTTGCAGTCCCAGCACTCATGTCTCTGTCCTCCTTCTAAAATAAGCTGGTCTCGTTCAGCTTCTTACTGATAGTATTGACGATAACCAACAAAATGATATTTACGATATTATTAAACAATCCCACTGCCGTAGAGAAATCGAACTGTTGGCTTAACATACCCATTCGATAAATATAGGTAGAAATAATCTCCGATTTCTGCAGGTTCATGGTGTTCTGCAGCAGGAATGCTTTCTGGAACCCTATGTTCATGAAACGTCCCACGCTCATGATCAGCATAATTACGATAGTAGGCAGGATCTGAGGAATTTCTATATGTAAAATCAGCCTTACCTTGTTGGCCCCGTCAATCCTGGCCGCCTCATAGAGCTCGGGGTCTATGGAGGTCAGCGCCGCAAGGTAAATGATCATTCCCCATCCTGAATTCTGCCACACACCCGACCATACAAACACGTCGTCAAATAGGCTTGCCTTTCCCAGGAAGAAAATCCTTTCCATACCTACGGATGCCAGAAGGTTATTGACAATACCAGTGGAAGGGCTCAGGAAGACATTCAGCATACCGCAGAGTACAACCACTGATATAAAGTGAGGCGCATACAGCACCATCTGCACGGTCTTCTTAAATTTAGTCCTGGTTACCTGGTTCACAAGGATAGCCAGGAAGATCGGGAACGGGAAGGACGCCAGGAGGCCGTACAGGCTGAGCCAGAGCGTATTCTTTAATATACTCCAGAAATCAGGGGAATTGAAAAACCTGATAAAGTGTTCAAACCCCACCCACTCGCTTCCCCAGATTCCTCTCCGCGAATTGTAATCCTTAAATGCCATCTGTATACCGTACATGGGTCCGTAATCAAAAATAAAGATAAAGATCAATGCAGGTACACAAAGCAGAATCAGATGGAAATCTCGTTTTAGCATTTTCTTCCATCTGTGCACCCAACTTTTTTTAACAGCTTCCATCACCTTTTCTCTCCTTTTCTTTTTTACTTTTCTTTTTTGATGATTTGGTGCCAAATGTCCTTCTAGATTTAACCTAACACAGTTTATATGCGAAATAAATAAGCCAATTTATTTAAAATGTGCCATTTACCGCGGCTTTTCATATGCTAAAATTCAGCATATCCGGAAATCCAAACCCTTAGCAGAAACCAATAAACGGATGTATTTCGCGGTTTGGATGTATTCTTTCCACCGCTGGGGCGGATCGGTAACTTTTTACAGTATAAAAAAGCGCCGCCTGCGGCGCTTCGAAGAATGCTTCGCATTCTTCCCCAGCCAGGACGCAGCTTCCTATAAAATAAAAAAGACAGGTACCGAAATACCTGTCTATAAACTCCTGGTTTCACCCTTCTTTTTTTGCTTTCACGAACTGCCCCGGCGTCACGCCATAGATGCTCTTAAATTTCCGTATAAAGCTTGATGTATTGTTATAGCCGATCTTCTCCACAATCTCATTCAGCGTCATAGGGTTTTCCTCATCCAGAAGATACTCCTCCGCCTGCTTCATACGGATGTCCGTCACCCGCTCCATGATGGTCATGCCTGTCTTCTGTTTATAGAAATTACTCAGGCTTGAAGGCGACGTTCCGAACCAGTCTGCCATATACTGCACCGAGAATTTCTCCAACAGCACATTTTCCCGCATGAACTGCTCAATCCCGTCTATCTCCGTCTCGCTGTCCTTTTTCTTTTTCTCCGTCAGGAAAAGGCAGATATTGTTGGCAATATTGCGGATCCGGTCCGTCAGCTCGTCCACCGTATCGTTGCGCGCCATGATCACAGAGTAGGAAATCCGCTCCCCGTGCTCCAGCATACCGCAGGAATGAAGCAGTTCCGTCACCTGCATGATCAGGTTGTAGCACACCATCTTAGAATATACGGGCGGCATTCCTGAGGTCTTCACATGGCTGTTGATCTCATCCATGATCCGGTTCACTTCCCCCGTATTTGCCAGCCGGGTATTCATAAGCAGCTGCTCTATCAGTTTTTTCGGTTTCGTTACCTCCACCAGCTCCTCGTCCAGCACTTGCTCCGAATCAATGTAACAGCTGTTACCCTTGGCAAACTTGAATTCCATGGAAAGTACCGTTTTCAGGAAAATCTGCTGAATGTCGTCAATATTTTCAAATAACGGACTGAAAGAAAAGGATATGTCGATTTTCGTCTCCCGCTCCAGTTCCTTCCACATGAACCAGGTGGACTCCCGGTAATTTTTGGCTTTCCCCTTGTCCAGGGCGCCCACATAGACGAATTTCTTCTCCTCCGGCAGTTCAATCATATAGCCTCTGAGGTATCTGTGAAGCACGGCCTCCACCTCTTCATTATCCTTCGTAACCGCGTTCTCCTGCAACAGAAAGACGATCAGGAAATACATTTCTCCCTTCAGGTTTACCATACCGTCTTTCTCTACCCTCTCGTCAAACTCCTCCCGGGCATATTTTCCCTTCAGCAGATTGTACAAAAAGTTAAACTGCACCGCATTGGTCAGCTCCTGCCGGCGCCGGAGCATGGGCAGCAGGTTATTTTTGACCCCAAAGAAGATCAACCCGGACCCCACCAAAAGGACAATAGCTATAATGCACCAATACAGATGCCGAATCCTCCTGAAATCGGCGTAGACAATATCGGGATTATAGTACTGGACGTAAATCCTGCTTTCCTTTTCCACCCTGATTTCATAATAATTCTCCGGGATACCACCCTTCAACATTTCCGACAGCTCGTCATCCATATTGCAGGAATACTGGACTTTCCCCTGCCGGTCGAATACCACCAGATTATCGATAATATCCGTCTCCGGCATCTTCATCAGAAAAATCAGCAGGGCCCTCCTGCCGTTTATGGACACGGAAGTGTGGCAGATGGTCCTGACAGGCATCGTCCCCTCCGGAAGCGTCAGGAAAAGATATGTTTCCTCGTGGCCGGTCTTTTCCTCCTCCAGGATCTCATCCACGCTTTTCAATGCAAACAGCGGGTGCAGCTCCTGCAGCTTGTCCTTCCTGAAAGTGCTGGCAGTGGAAAGATAGGCAAATTCATCCCCCTCGTACCAGAAAATGATTTCCTGCAAAATCGGGTTGTTGATGGCAAAGCTCTGGAGCTTCCGCAGCACCTCCTTGGCTTCCTTAACGTTTGAAAGATCGCTTTTAAACGCAAATTCATCATCATAAATCACATTAGTCCTCACCGCGTCTAAACTGCTGAAGATTTCCTCCAGATCATTGGCATAGCCAATCATCTGATTTTCCAGCTGATAGGCATAGTTCTGCCTGATCCTTTCCAGTATGCTTATCTGGATAAATCCGGAAAACGCCACTACGGGCAGAAATAACAGTAAAACATAGAGTATAATATGCTTGTAGAATAACTTGTCTTTCATGAATAACTTCCTTTATGGCATTTTAACTTATCTGCTCGTATTATTACTGCCATTTCATCATACCACGGAAAAAAAAGTATGTAAATCTGCCAAAATAATACTCTATATGCCATTTTTTGTTACCGTTCCCACCGGAAAACTTGGCGGAACACATTGCAGCCTGCCAAAATCATCGGCAGATAGATAAAAGAAGCCTCCCGGAACCTCCTCTTCCGCTTTCAGGCACAAAGAGATTCCGAGAGTATCTATTGGCTATACCAGAATGGTGTACTCGGCATAAAAGGTTTCGGACGGCGCCAGCCTGTTCCCGTACTCCCGCTGTGACAGGTCCCCCCCAAAGGTTTCCCTGTCACACCTGCCATACCAGGGTTCAACACAGAGGAACGGGACACCCTTCTTTGCAGGGGCCCACAGGGCAAACAACGGCGCGTCGAAGCTGACTGTCACAAAGGGGGCGCCGCTGCTGTCACAGAGCGATACTTTATGTGCCTGGTCCTGCTCTATAACCAGCGCGTCCTCTTCAAACAGGTTCTCCGTGATATCCAGCATACCGTCCACTAAAGGATAATCTCTCCTGCGCTCTGACAGCAGGCTGCCCGTCCCTACAACACTGGATATGATTTTATCCTTTGTGTCAAACAGCAGCCTGCAATCCGTCTGCATGCCTTTGCCGCCGGGCGGGCACAAAAAACCCGGATGACCGCCAATGCTGAAATGCATCTCCTGTCCGCCGCGGTTTGTCACTTTCCAGGAAATGACCAGTTTCTTTTCCTCCTCTTTGTCAAACCGATAGCCGATTTCCAGTTCGAAATCAAAGGGGTACATTGCCTTTGTCCCCTCATCTGCCCTCAGCAAAAAGCTCAGCTCCTCCTCTGTCTGCCGCAGAAGTTCAAACTCCATGTCCTTCGCAAATCCGTGCTTGGGCACCGCATACTCTTTGCCGCCATACCGGTAAACGCCGTTTTTCAGGCTTCCCACAAAGGGGAAAAGCACCGGTGACGTCTCATTCCAATATAGGGGATTTGCATCCCACATATATTCTACGCCATTGCCCAAATTTTTCAGTGACTTCAGCTCAGCTCCGAGAGAGTCCACACAAATGCCAAGCCGGGAATTTTCCAAACGGTATATTGCCATACGTTTTCCCTTTCTCCTTATCCTTTTATTTATCCTTTGATGCCGCTGGCAGCCACACCTTCCACAAAGAACCGCTGGCAGCTCAAAAATACGATCACAATGGGGACGAGGGAGCATACGGACGCAGCCATGATCCACGCATAATCCGCCCCGTACTGGGAAATAAACATACGGATGCCCAGCTGTACCGTCTTAAGCTCTTTCGTCTTCAGGTAGATAAGCGGCCCCATAAAATCATTCCATACATTGGTGAAAGTGAAGATGATCAAAGTGGCCATAGCCGGCTTTCCAAGGGGGAATACAATCTTCCTGAAAATACCGAATTCATTCAACCCGTCAATTCTCGCCGCTTCACACAGCTCATCCGGGATACTGATATAAAACTGCCTCATCAGGAATACGCCGAATGCGGAAAATGCCTGCATCAGGATCAGGCCGATATGTGTGTCATTCAATCCCATCCCGGAAACCAGAATAAACTGCGGGACCATATACACCTGCCAGGGAACCGCTATAGTGGTAACATACATCAGGAAAATAATATCCCTTCCCACAAATTTACATTTTGTAAACCCGTATGCCGCAAAACAGCTGGTACACAGCTGGACTGCGGTGGTAATCAACGTCAGTTTGGCTGTATTTATGAAAAATGTGACCAGGGGAAGCTTATCCCAGATCACCTGGTAATTCTCCGGGTGCATGGTTTCCGGCCACCATCTCATAGGTATGGAGAACACGTCTTTATTTAACTTTAAAGAAGATATAATCATCCAGTAAAAAGGAACCAGCATAGCCACTGACAGACTGATCAAAAGAGCATACAGGATTATTTTTATGACTTTTTTCTTAGCACTCATTGCAATCCCTCCTATAAGTCTTTAAACCACTTTTTCTCCCCGCTGAACTGGATCAAAGTGATCACTAATACAATGGCAAACAGGACAATTGCCCCGGCGCTGGCAGGGCCAAACTCCCAGCTGGTAAACGCCTTTTCATAAATGTAATTGACGAGGGTCTTGGTGGCGTTTCCAGGGCCGCCCCCTGTCATGACATATACCAGGTCAAATACCTTAAAGCACTGGATGGTCAGCATGATCATCACGAAAAAGGTAGTCGGCGTCAGCATTGGAATCGTAATATGCCACAGCTTCTGCCATCCGTTTGCCCCGTCCAGGCTTGCCGCCTCGTACAGAGAGCTGGAGATTCCCTGCAATGCTGCCAGGTATACGATCATATAATATCCCATATATTTCCATATACTTACAATGGAGACTGCCACCATGGCCCAGTTTTTATCCACCACCCATCTGGGCGGATTGCTGATACCGATAAATTTGAGGATCTCATTGATCGGCCCAAAGTCCGGCTGGAACAGCATATTCCATACGGCTCCCACAGCAACGATGGAAGCGATATACGGAAAATAGAAGGCGGTCCTGAAAATTGCCACCCCTTTTAACTTATTGTTTAAAAGCACAGCCAGCAAAAGAGCCAATATCAGGGTGGGCGCCACCGTCATCACTGCATAAGTGATGGTATGGGTCAATGCCCCCCTGAAAATCTTGTCTCCGAATATGTCCGCAAAATTGGCAAACCCTACAAACTGCATGGGCCTCTTTGAACCGTCCCAGCTCATAACGCTTAATACGAAGGAGAAGATCACCGGTATAAATACAAATATGGCATAACCGATTAAATTGGGAAGGATAAAGGCATATCCTATCATGTTATTCCGGATTTTTCTTTTCTGCCCGGAAGTCAGAAAACCTGCTTTCCCATTGCTCATATGCGCATCCTCCAAGGAGAAGGGCTGGTTTACCAGCCCTTGATCTCCGTAACTCTCTCCGTCAGCTCCTGCATTCCTTCTTCCACACTATAAGAATGGATCATGATCATTTCATGCACTTCGTCCAATACGGTACGTATCTCTTCGATCTGAGGATCCAGGGGGCGGTCAAAGGAATAATGGACATAATTGAGCGCCTCAACATTGCTATCCCCTTCCGGGAAATACTCCGCTGCCGCAATCGTCTTTAAAGCGGCATCCGAAGGAATACCTGTGAACACGCCCTGCTGAGCCAGGATTTCCGCTGCCTCCTCAGAAGACGCAAATTTTATAAAGTCCCATGCCAGGTCTGCCTGGTCCGTATAAGCGCTGATCGCGATAGGAGTAAGCGCCCCCACGGTATAGCCTGCCTCTGTGTCCTTGGAATGAGGGATGGTAGCGATACCCCAGTTAAAATTGGTTTCCCCTTCTTCCTGTGACTTCATCATGGTAGCGATAAACCAGGTACCCATGGGCATCATCGCACACTGCTGGTTCTTGAATACGGAGGAGTAATGGATATTCGCCGTCTTCAAAGTGGAGTAATCCTGAACGTAACCGTTGTCCTGGAGCGCAAGGCCTTCCTCATACCAGGACTGCATAAAGCCGTAATCCTTCTCCACAACAGTATTATTACCGTCCTGTACCGCCCAGTTTGTCACCAGCGCCTGCCAAGTGTGGTTATGGGAGCCGTATACTTTACTGCTTCCCTCACCGCTTGTCATTTTAGCAGCAAGTTCATAATACTCCTCCCATGTCATGTCATTGGAAGGATACTCTACGTTCGCCGCATCAAACAGATCCTTATTATAATAAAGTACATACCAGTCATTCCTGTAGGGAAGCGCATATGCTTTATCGTTGTACATTAACTGTTCCGCCGCTCCCTTATAAATGGAAAGGTCAAGGCCGTCCCGTGCAATATAATCGTCAATGGGAAGGAGCTGCTCCTTATCCGCCATCTGAAGCATAGAACCCATATCCTTCACCCAGATCACGTCGGGATCCGGCTGTGCCGCTGAAAGGCTGATTCCCAGGGAGTTATTGTACTCGTCTGCGGAAGTATCGATAATCTTGATCTTCACGTTTTGATTTTTCGCTTCATAGGCATCAATAATTGCCTGGAACTGCGGACTGGTGTCGTTATCCCATGTAGTTACGGAAAGTTCCTGTACTTCCGTGCTGCCGCCGGAGGTCTTATCCTCTCCTGCCGATGCCTGCCCTGAGCCTGACGAAGCCGCCTGGCCGGATGATCCCTGGTTTTGTGGGGAAGCGTTCCCACAGCCTGCAAGTACGCTGCAGGACATAATCCCTGCCATCAATGCTACAACAAATTGTCTCCTTTTCATGATAATTTCCTCCTTTTATCATTTCTTCAACTACTTGTTGTATTTAATTTATCAAAGCCCCTCCTTTTTTTGAATCAACTATTATCCGGATGAGATTTCCTTTTTTCCGAAATTTTATTTATTCCGTTTTTTTCATATACTTTTTTCATATTCTATTACTTTTTACATTTCCTTCCGCTCCCACCAGTCTGCTTTGGCGGGCACTTTGTCCAACACTATCCTCCATGCCGGGGCAGCTTACTGCCTGACACGCGTCGGAAATCTCAAATCAAGGCAATCCCCGGATCCGGCTCAGATTGCCCATTGGAAAATCAGTGCATCGGCATAATGTTTCAGCCTAAACCCTTTGCAGGCAGGCGGCTATTTCCTTCATGCGGGGGAGGCAGGCATCGAAAAACATTTTATATGACTCGCAGAAATAATTTTCTCCATACCCCATTCCCGGCTGTTCCCTGTGCCTGCGGCAGCCGCCGCGGCAAAGTCCGAAGTAACGGCAGCTTTTGCATTCGTTTGTATGGTTTAAGGAATTTTCAATAAACCCGCTCTCTTTTCTTCTCTGCTCAATCACCTTAAAGCTGTCTGTCCTCAGATTTCCAAGGCAGTAGCCGTCCAGGACATAAAAGTCGCAGGGATACACACTCCCATCCGCCTCCACAATATTTTGGAAACTGCACACTCCCCTCTGTTCACAGGACTCCGGCAGATACCCCATAAGGATTCCGATATAATTTTCAAACTGCCGGATAAAGGGTTGCTTCCCCTGCCTCAAATCCAAATCCCACAGTTCAAACAGATCGATCAAGAACCTCCCGTACATCTGGGGCGTCAAAGAATATTCCTGCCTCCCCGGGACTTCCTGTATGGGATCCAGGCAGGTAATATACTGCTGCCAGGAAAATCCCTGTTTCTTATACTTCTCATATATGGTCCGTATTTTGGGCGCCGTCCTGGCGTTTACTACTGTCAGAATATTGAAATCCACCCCCGCCTGCTCCATCCCACGGGCTTTCTCCAGTATACGGAAGTACGTGTCATTCCCGTGGATATCCTTCCGGTAGGCATCATGCGCTGCTTTTATGCCGTCGATGGACAGGCCTACCAGAAAACGGTTTTCGGCAAAAAAGGAATACCACTCTTCGTCCAGCGCATACCCGTTGGTCTGAAATGCATGGGAAACCGAGACGTTTTTCCGATTATACTGATTTACCAGCCGGATATACTGTCTGTAAAAATCCAGGCCTGCCAGCGTCGGCTCCCCACCCTGGAAGGCAATGGTACATTCCTTCTCCGCAAACTCAAAAATCTCCCGCACCACATGCTCCAAAGTATCCTGGCTCATAATCCCATAGGACGCCTGTTCCCTTTTTCGCATCTCATCCGCATAGAAACAGTATTTGCATTTCATATTGCACAATCCCGAAGCAGGTTTTATCATCACAGAAATCCCAGGCATTCTATATTGTCCCCCTTAAAATCACGTATTTTACCACAGGCATACTTCCGGCCCCGCCCAAATGGCTGCCGGCAGTAAAGTATCCTTTCTAACAATATACTTATTCCCTCTTTAAAAGTCAACCGTCCTGTCCCGTGCCCATGTTTCCCCCATCCTGTATATGTGCCCCATCCTCTTTTATGCGCACCATCCCCTTTATGCGCCTCATCCCCTTTATGCGCACCATCCCCTTTATGCGCCTCATCCCTTTTATGCGCCCCATCCCCTTTATGCGCACCCCCTTTATGCGCCCCATCCCCTTTATACGCCATCCCCTTTATGCGCCCTTGCCCTCTGCACCGGCTTAACATATAATAAGAACATACCATAAACAACAGACATATCATAATGGCAAAAAACTCCAGGAGGGAATTTCATGCTGACAATACGACACGCGGAACCGGGCGACAAAGATTTCTGGTTCACATTGGACAAACATATATCCGAGACGGAATTTGAAAGAAAAATCAGGGACAAAATGGGTTATATCCTTTTACTGGACAACGTTCCCGCAGGACTGCTCCGCTACAATCTCTTCTGGGACAACACACCCTTCTGCAACCTGCTCTATATTGCCCCTGCCCATCAGCGCATGGGCCTTGGGGAAAAAATGATGCTGCATTGGGAAAAAGAAATGAAAGCTTTGGGATATGACCTGGCCATGGTTTCAACCCAATCAGATGAATATGCACAGCACTTTTACAGGAAAATAGGATATCAGGATGCCGGGGCGCTGGTTATCAATCTCTCCAGTGCGGCACAGCCAATGGAATTGTTCTTCATCAAGCCGCTCTCGCAAGATACCTGAAAACAAAAAGGTAGATAATAAATTGTAGTTGGTGTCATCCTATTTGCAGATCATGCTTACAAATCTTTTATTTAGTTCTTTTTATGCTAAGATACCATACGGAGGGGAATTAATGGAGATAAAGACAAAACAAATAGATGGTAAGCCATTAACAATAATTATTGAATATCCTTTATTAGATGCCAAAACCAAAAGACTGATTCATAAAATCAAAACACTTGATTTTGTGGTTAATGGTAACAGTAACGGAAAAGTTTTTCAGGTTCATATATCGGATATATATTACATGGAAGCGGTAGATAGAAAAACTTTCTTATATACAAAAGACGAAGTCTATATGTCGGATAAAAAATTATATGAATTTGAAGAAATATTTCGAGATACAGGTATCATCCGAATCAGCAAATCCTGTCTGATGAACATGGATATGCTTTATAGCGTAAAACAACTGATGAACAGCCAGCTAGTACAGCGTTGCATTAATTCTTGAGTAATCAGCACTCGCTGTTCACGCCATCGCCGCGTTGTCGTCAGTCAACGATGCCACCG
>ERZ808040.1294-NODE-1294-length-17343-cov-5.256632_pt1 | contig 17343 bp, 14 predicted proteins | sample MGYA00380191_ERZ808040 | MGnify/ENA primary metagenome ERZ808040 (study PRJEB31490, sample SAMN06133395) | mouse gut metagenome | isolation source: J6 | host: mice | place: China: Chengdu | collected 2015-05 ... | reverse complement strand
AAGTTTATTGAGGACTTCGATTGTCATGTTGGCTAACCTCACATTTATAATATTTAACCAACTATAACATATGCTTCTAATTTAAGCAATTATTTTTCTACAATTCCTTATAGTCATTCACATACTTTAATATATGCCGGCCGGCTGTCCCGAACATCTCGTGCAGGCTCCTCGGGGCGTCCCATTCATCCGCTCCCCAGTATACCGTCAGCGTGATAACAGGGGTCAGCTTATCCTCCTTCATGAATCCTGACAAAAAACCAGCGCCGGAACCATACTCTTTATTCTTCCTGTGGCGTTCTGATATTTCTGCAGCCTGCGCCCCGTAGTTCATGCCGTCATAAATCATGTTTCTAACCGGCATGGCATAATGAATATCGCTCTGGTTCTCTATGCCGAGAATGACAAACACTGCCGTTTCTGTTGCTTTTATTATAGCACGTTTGAGAAGGTCGCGCCACCTTTGTTTTTGTGTTTCCCTCCCGTCCAATCCATACAGGGAAATGACCTCCGCTGTATCTTTTTCCTCCAAATCCCCCGGTTTTATCACCTGCCTGCCGTCAAACAGGTAATAATTGAAAAGATCTGCAAACCTTTCATTATTGGATAAAAACTCTTTTGCCTTCGTATCTTTTGCTCCCATGTATGACCCCTTTTCGTCGTTATTCTGTAAATTGTTACATTATAAACATTTGTTCCAAACTATTGTACGTTAGTATGTCGGTTTTGTCAATCCTTTTTTGGCGCCTACAAATTTTTCCCGAACATGGCTGTTTGGCCGGGGAGCGCTTTTCCCGTCCGTGTCGGACGGCACGGCAGCGAAGGCAGCCAGTTCATGGCTGCCCCCGGGTACATTATCCAAATATGCGCCAGAACCACGCCATTTTCTTTGACATGATCCTGAATTTCACTGTCTTCGTGCCGCCGTAACTGCCTTTTCCCGCTATTGTTACCCTGGCGGTTCCTTTTTTCACGTTGTCCTCATAGCTTCCTTCCACAATCTCATAATCCGTCCCAAAAGCAAGGGTTTTCTTCCCGATTTTTACGGTAACCTGGTCTTTGCCCAGGGTGACTGCCTTTCCCGTATAGGTCTGCGGGGAAATGGTGACTGCGGCTTTGGCAAAATCATTTTCCGTTATCCTGTATACACCCTCCAGTCCACCGCTGTAAGCTCCTTTTCCGGTCACCTTCACCCTGATTATCCGGCCGGTTTCCACCTTGTCAGTTTTTGTCAGCGGCGTCCCGTCCTCCAGGGTGTATTGTATTTCCTTTTCATAGTCCGTGCCTGCGGTGAGCTTCTTTCCGTCCGTGTCGGTCAGCACGGGAATGCTGACGTAGCCTCCCGCCTTTCCTGAATATCCTTTATCCGGTACGGACAGGCGAACGGGTGACTCCGGGTCATCCAGTGCCTTGCCCGTGATGCTGAATTTCCGTGTCAGCGTCCCCTTAAAGTTCCCTTTTCCCCGGATGGTGAATGACGGCGCGTTACGCGCCTCTGCCGACGCGACCGCTCTGTTATTTCGGTATGTGATTGTGTAGTCTTTCCCTTCCGTGAGCTTCCTTCCTGCATATGTCAGCTGCGGCTGCGGCCGGCTGCCGCCTTTTACGTATTTTTCCGTGACTGCGGCGTCAAGCCCGGCTAACAGGTTTTCCGTGTCCGTTCCTATGTCACAGGGCGCAATCCGGAAGGTTTTCTTTATGTTTCCCGCATATGAATTGATGCCTTTTATGGTGACTGTGGCTTTTCCTGCATTGATGTTATTTGTATAGAATGCCTCATAATCCGTTCCTTCCGCCAGCGTTTTGTTTCCTGACACGACTTTAAGGTTCTGCTTGTGGGCTGTCCCGCTGTATATTTTATTTTCGATGCCTGTCACGGACGCTTTGTTCAGGGAAATCCCCGTAATCTTAAATGTCACCGTCTTCGTGCCGGCGTAACTCCCGATGCCTGTAATGGTGACCGCTGCCGTCCCCACGTCTGTATTGCTGGTGTAGACGGCGGTATAGTCCCTGTCCTTTGTCAACGGAATTTTGTTACAGGTAACATTTAATCCCGGCTCTATTGCCGCCCCGGTGTAAGGCTGGGCCGGTATTTTTTCTACCTTTGCCCTGCTGATGAGAATGCTGTCCGTAATGGTAAGCTTTACCGTCCTTGTGCCTGTATAATTGCCTCCCTGCTTTGCCGTCAGCAGGATGTCGTATGTTCCTGCTGCCTTATAGGCATCTGGCGCTGCTGACGGATATGAGACGGTAAAATCCTTATTGTTTGACAGCTTTTTATTATGACAGGTTAATACCGGAATCTTTTTCTGTGCTTTTCCAGTGTATGCAGTGCAGATGTCTTCTGCCAGTATGCTGCTGTCGTTTAAATTGACTGGCTGTATTTTAAAGGTGGCCGTTTCCGTCCCTGTATAGTTTCCTTTTCCCCTGACTGTCACGGTCGGGGCTTTTTTTGTATTGGAAGCATTGTTTGCATTTACATTGTTTTTGTAACTGATAATGTAATCCTGCCCTGCTTTGAGCCGGTTGTCATTATCATAGACACGAATCTCCGGTTTTATGGCAGTTCCTGTGTATATGTAGTCTTTTATTCCTGCAATCCAGAGCCCTTCGGGAATGCCGCCTTCAGGAATGTCGCCCGGAAGCACGCCGTCCAAAACGCTGCCGACAGGCACTTCGGTACCGTTTCCATCGGGAAGGACTTCCTTCTGCGGTTCTCCGTTCTCGTCAAGCACGAGGAGCTGGACGTCTTTTGTGTCAATCTTATCAGCAGTATCAATCGAAGTATCCGTCTTATCCCATACGCTGACTGTGCTGGTCATTTTCTTGCCTTCTGTAATCTGTACATTCGAAAATATCTTTTCTTCGTCCATGATACCTGCATTCAGGTCTGCGGATCCGGCCGTAAATGTCATCGTCCCTTCCCCGGTGCCGATAATCCGAATTGTATAGGTATCATCCTTTGCGAAATATACACTTTTCAACCCATCAACAGCCGTAAGCACGACACCGCTGGTACGGCTTTCTAAATCCACTTCCTCATTTGTAATGCGCCCAACCAGCTCATTCACCGAATTATAAACCTCAATGTTCACGGGACATTTCGCCCGCATATAGTATACATGGAATTTCCCCTTTTTGGGTTCAAAACTCGGATTTGACTGAAAAAACGCCAGGTATATGCTGGGCGCATGCAGCCTTAAAACGGAATGGTCATCATACGTTTCCTGCCAGCTCTTACCTGTAAGTTTTCGATAACCAGCTTCTGTCTCCGGCGACTCATTCTGATAAAACCATATATAATATCCATATCCATACCATGGATACTGTGTGCTGAACCGCGTTGGGACATTATCGTCCCAGCAAAGGAAATTATGGATGTTGGTATAGTTGTTTGCAACCTCCCTCGAAAAGGGGCTTGGTGACGCAAACGTATAGGCATATACATGATCCTTTCCATAGAAATCACTCAGATCTCTGGCTATCAAATTGGCACAGACTCCGCCCAGGCTGTGTCCGGTAATAAAAAACTTCGTGTTTTCCATACTCATATCAGCATGTGCCGCGCGCAAGTTTGACAGATACTTTTGCAAGTACAAATATGCATCATAAGTTCCCCAATCCTCACTCCCCATCGCTGATATAACATCGGTATAAACATCCATAGGGGTTGTCGTGCCACGAATCACGACAAATATCACATGTTCCGTTTCTCCATCTGTATTCGTTATTGTCCTATGCGCAAATGCTGCACCTGGCGATAGATTATAATAGAACTCCATTCTATCACATCCCAGACCTTTTGTGATGTCCAAATCTTTTCCAATCAATATTGCCGCCAATTCATCACTTGAGCCTTCTAAAGCTGCTGAAAGCACCAGTCCCATCTGCGCCAGATTATTGTTATACTTTGACGGATTCTTATCCAAATAGTTCCAATTCCAAGTCAAATCCGTTTTTACACCCGCTTCCGCAATCGTATCGTAATAATATACATCCTTAAGCAGCTGTGGTTCTGTGTCCGGTTCTGTGTCGGAACCAGCGTCAGAGGATCTGTAATGAATCTTCGCATTATAGAGAGGCGCATTATCTGTTCCTTTTGTAATTATCCCCCATTGTGTCTTATTTCCAATATAGTCTACCTCTGCCAAACTGCTACAACCGCTGAATGCGGAATCCCCGATGGACTTCACTGCTATCGGAATTGTTATCGTGGTCAGATTCGTACAGCCGGCAAATGCTGACGCTCCGATGGAAGTCACAAACTGCCCGATAATCACCTTTTTAATCTTATCCCGCTGACTGCTCCATGGTGCCGGAAAATCCGAGTTATTGTAATCTGCCATTTCCCTCATACCATAAATGGACAGCACGCCATTGATGTCAATGTTCCAGCTAAGGTCGTCACTCATATTATAATGTATTTTAGCTGCGGAGAGCATTTCGTTGCCAAAGTCAATATCAATTGCGTTCCAATCATCTTCGCTCCCACTATAATAGACATCTGTCAGATTGCTGCAGCCAGCAAAAGTATGATAATTAATCCTTGTCACACTTTTGGGTATTGCGATACTCGTCAGACCGCTATACTTATAAAACACATACATCCCAATACTTGTCACACCGTTTGGTATGATAATGTCTTTTACCAAATTTCCATCAACATACAGATTCGCTCCATAGTATAACGGATTACAGGTATCGTCGCCAATCCTCCTAGGGAAAGCAAAAGATATATTACACCAACTTTTAATACTTGATATATACACTCCTGTGAGATTGTTACAGTCTTCAAATGCGCCCTCATAAATACTGGTTACGCTGTCGGGGATTGTAATGCTTGTCAGACTTCTACAGCCGACAAACGCTCTCTGACCAATACTTGTCACACCGTCGGGGATTGTAATATTGGTGAGACTGATACAGCCAGCAAATGTGTGTTCTTCAATATTTGTAACGCTGTCCGGGAATGTGATATTCGTCAGACTACTACAACCGCTAAACGCACGAACGCCAATGCTTGTCACGCTGGCAGGAATTGTGATGGTCGTCAGACTGCTGCAGCCAGCAAACGCCCAATCACCTATACTTGTTACACTGTCGGGAATTGTGATACTCGTCAGGCTGCTGCAGCCAGCAAACGCGTAACCATGAATATGTGTCACACCATCTGGTATGATAACATCTTTTACTAAAATTCCATTAACATAGAGATTCGCTGCATAACGTAATGGATTACTGGTATTATTGGGATATCTGTCGATATAGGAATAGCTTGTATATCCAAAATATATATTGCACCAGCTCTCTATACTTGATATATACACTCCCGTCAGACTACTACAACCATAAAACGCATCTTTATCAATACGAGTCACGCTGTTAGGGATTGTGATTTCTGTCAGACTACTACAACCCGCAAACGCAAGTATTCCAATACTGGTCACACTGTTGGGGATTGTAATTTCTGTCAAACTACTGCAGCCACCAAACGCTCTCTCCCCAATCTTTGCCACACTGTCGGGGATAGTGATTTCCGTCAGGCTGCTACAGCCACCAAACGCATAATTATCAATACTGTTCACGCTGGCAGGGATTGCAATGCTCGTCAGACTGCTGCAACCGCTAAACACAGAATTATTTATGCTTGTCACGCTGGCAGGAATTGTAATGCTCGTCAGACTGCTACAGTCGCTAAACGCACGAACGCCAATGCTTGTTACACTGTCGGGAATTGTAATGCTCGTCAGACTGCTACAGCTATCAAACGCTAAATTTCCAATACTCGTCACGCTGGCAGGGATTGTAATACTTGTCAGACTGTTGTAGCCGTTAAATGTATAATTACCAATGCTAGTCACACTGTCGGGAATGATAATGTCTTTTGTTAAATTTCCATTAACATACAGATTCGCCCCATAACGCATTGGATTACTGGCATAGTTGTCGTAGCCGTTAGCATTACCAAATGCTATATTGCACCAGCTTTCTATACTTGATATATACACTGCTGTCAGATTGTTACAGCCGCTAAATGCATTACCACCAATACTCGTCACGCTGGCAGGAATTGTAATATTCGTCAGACCTCTGCAGTCACTAAATGCATAACTGCCAATATAGGTCACGCTATTTGGTATTGTGATATCCGCCAAACTACTGCAGTCACTAAATGCATAACTGCCAATATAGGTCACACTGTTTGATATTGTGAGTTCTGTCAAACTGCTACAGCCTTTAAACGCATAATTTCCAATACTCGTCACGCCATTGCCAACAACAATTTTATTGATTTTATCGCGGTTGTCATACCAAGGAGAAGAATCCTCCATCGCCCCCGTCCCGCTAATTGTCAGCGTCCCGTCTTCCAATTTCCACGTCAGATTCGCTCCACAAGTCCCCGACGTAGGCGCTTCCTCCTCCGCCAGTTCCATAGACTCCATTTCCACTTCCGTCTCTATTTCTGTCAGACTGTTATCCTCTGTTTCCACATCTTCCGTATCTGTTTCCGTACTTTTTACAGTGGATTCACTTTCCGTCTCTGCTTCCTTCGACGTTTCTGTTCCTGTCTCGTCTTCCTTTTCCTCTACAGCAGACGCTTCTGTTCCTGTTCCGTCTTCCTTTTCCTCTGTGGCAGATTCCTCAATCCTTGTCTCTGCGGCAGATTCCTCTGTCCCCCTGTCGTCCGTCTCACTCCATAATTCCGATTCGGCTGACTGTCCTGCCTCCTGTTCCGCAGCAGAAACCCTGACTCCCACAGGCGCAAAATCAGCCATAAGCACTACAGCACACAGCAGTCCTGCCAACAACCTCTTCCTATTTTTCCTCATCAATACATCAACCTCCTTTTGTAATTTGTAATTGTGAAGTTATCGTTTATGTTCTGCAATTTCCGAATCGGGTGGAAAAGATTTATCTTCCCTTCTCGCCGCCATGCACCACTTTTACAGTATATTTCCTCTGCATGGAGCTGTACATAAAAAAAAACTACGGTATCACAAAATAACCGCAGTTCTCTCAAACTCCGATTCCCCACTATGAACTCCTGCCATGACTGCCGCCATGGCAGGATATTCCAGTGAGAAATCAAGAACAAGGTGTCAGTATGCGTCCACACTAACACCTTGTAGTATCTATAAGAAGGCTGTAACGAGCCTAAAATACACAAAATTACCGCTTGTAAACTTATGATGTCTAAAGTATAATAATCATGTGTGTATCGCAGACTCATCTGTATTGTGTGGTACTATGCCTACCATCTTTGCCCGACGCTGTTCCAGCAGCGTCGGGTGGTACACCGTTATGTCCTTGAATTCTCACTTAAATGTTATCAGATTTACTCCATGAATACAAGCAGTTTTTTCTAAATGATAAATTTCTGTTTTATGCCATATTTTCAGCACATCTATATCCTTCTGACCCATTATCAGGTTTGTAAGCTTCGAAATCTCCGATTTTACACTATATTCCAACCCATTCCGCCTCTTCCATCTGGTCCATGGCAGTATATTCAATGCCAAGTGTGCTGCACCGCTCCCTGATGGCTTCCTCTATGGCTTCTCCTGTGACCCATTCAATGCCGATCTCTTCGCGGCATCTGTTGACATACGTCTCGCAAACGCTGATTTGATCATCTGTGCATTCGCTCATATCATAGGTATAAAACCGCTTCTCCCCGATGGTATAGATCGCTACGGTAAAAATAATATCTTTATTGCCATCAAAGACTTCATTGTAGATGTCCTCATTGCTGACATAACTTACGCACCAACCAGACAAAATCTCTGCGCCGTAAATATCCGCAAGCTTTCCACTGTCCAGCAGTGCCAAAATGCCCGTATATTGATCGTCTGCCCCGTTTGAGCCGCCAGTTGTAAACAGTCCGTTTTTGCACGCATTCGTAGCACTCCGCGCCCAGCACTCATACGAGTCTGTCAAATATAACTGCCCGTCTTTCTCTGTGATGACATAGACTGCATAACTGTCATCTTCCGGCGCATAAATCCCAAGCCCTGAAAATTTCACCAGCAGATTTTTTGCGCTGCTGCCGGGACAGTCCAGATACACATACTGCGCATCATCATAAGTAGTTTTTTCCGAATACTCCGGGTTTAAATACCGCTTATTTACATAGTCTCCCAGCGTTGCAAAGGTATAGGACTTGCCCGGCTCTAAATTATACGTTATATAATCATTCTGCGGATAGTCCGGTGCGGTGATTGCCGGCACTTCGTTCTTTATAAAGCCTGCATACAAATCCAATGCCGTCTCATTTTGCTGTGTATAATCTGTGCTCTCCTGCGGTGAACTATCACTTTCAAATGTATCACTGTTTGCTGCTGTTGATAATTCGCTTTCATGATTCTGTATCTCATGATTTTGTCCGTCATGATCCTTGACAAGATCCTGAAAGTCTATCGTGGTAATCTGCTGTTCGTCTTGATTCTCATTGCCCGCACACCCTGTCAAAACAACTGCTGTGCACAAAAACAGGAACATGTTTTTCATCGTCTCCGTTATAACCATCTCTGCCTCCATTATATGTATATGATGTCTGTAAGTTATATCGGCACACACAGCCAAATGTTTTACACGCACGATGCCGAAGCCACTGCCGCTTTCATCTCACGCACATACCGGCAGACGGGTCCGATGCAGTTTTTTCCATTCTGTGCAATGAGTTTGACAATGGCACTGCCCACAATCGCGCCGTCTGATACCGCTGCCATTTCCCGCGCCTGCTGCGGCGTTGCAATCCCAAATCCAATGGCACACGGGATATCAGACACTTTTTTCACATGGTCAATCATCTCTTTGATATTTGTAGTGATGCTGCTTCGGACTCCGGTGACACCGAGGGAGGAAACACAGTAGAGAAATCCCTTTGCCTGACGCGCGATCATGTCAATACGCTCCTTTGATGTAGGGGCAATCATGGAAATCAGTTCGATTCCCGCTGCCTCACATGCGCCGTTTACCTCCTCCTTCTCCTCAAATGGTACGTCAGGAACGATGATTCCGTCAATGCCGCACTCGGCACACCTTTTTGCAAACCGCTCTGTACCGTATGTGTATACAGGATTGATATAGGTCATAAACACAAGCGGAACATCCACTTTTGCCCGCACACGTTTCACCATGTCAAACAGTTTGTCGGTCGTTGTCCCTGCTTTCAGTGCGCGCTCGTCTGCCGCCTGTATGACAATACCTTCCGCAATCGGATCTGAAAAAGGAATCCCAATCTCAATTAAATCTGCACCTGCTGCTGCCATCTGCGGAATCAATGCCTCTGTCGTCCCTAAATCAGGATCTCCCCCTGTCACAAATGCGATAAATGCTTTCTTGTTATCAAATGCTTTTCTAATTCTGCTCATCTTTCTTTCTCCTTGTCCAAATGTCTTTTTATAGTATTAGTCAAAAATCTCTACGCCTCTATATCGCGCAATTGCCGCAACATCCTTATCACCGCGGCCTGAAATGGTTACAACGATGATTTGGTCTTTGTCAAACTGTGAAGCAATTTTCTTCGCATAGGCGACTGCGTGCGCGCTCTCTATCGCCGGAATAATTCCTTCTGTCCTTGATAAATACTCAAATGCTTCCACTGCCTCCTCATCCGTAACCGGCACGTACTGTGCACGCCCTATGTCATTTAACTGCGCGTGCTCTGGTCCGATACCGGGATAATCAAGTCCCGCAGATATGGAGTAGACCGGCGCAATCTGCCCATATTCATCCTGACAGAACAATGACTTCATACCATGGAAAATTCCGATGCTTCCGTTTGCGACTGTCGCCGCATTTTTTGGATTATCAACGCCAAGTCCTGCCGCCTCACATCCTACTAATCTGACACTGGTGTCAGGTATAAATTCATAAAAGGAGCCCATCGCATTGCTTCCGCCGCCCACACAGGCAATCACCGCGTCGGGAAGCTTCCCTTCCAGTTCCATGAGCTGCTCCTTGATTTCTTCTCCGATAATCTTCTGGAAATCACGCACAATCATCGGGAAAGGGTGTGGTCCCATGACAGAGCCCAGCACATAGAGCGTGTCATCCATCCGGGACGCCCACTCGCGCATGGTCTCGTTGACAGCATCCTTTAGGGTCATGGTCCCCGAAGCCACAGGATGCACCTTCGCGCCCAGAAGTTCCATCCGGTAGCAGTTGAGCGCCTGTCTGTCCGTGTCCTCTTTTCCCATAAAAATCTCGCATTCCAATCCCATCAGGGCTGCCGCCGTAGCGGTTGCCACCCCATGCTGGCCAGCTCCCGTCTCCGCAATGACGCGTTTCTTGCCCATCTTCTTTGCCAGAAGCACCTGACCAAGCACGTTGTTGATTTTATGGGAACCTGTGTGATTCAAGTCCTCCCGCTTTAAATAAACTTTCGCCCCGCCCAAATCCTTTGTCATTTTTTCTGCGTAATACAATAGCGAGGGTCTGCCCGCATAATTTTCCAATAAGTGTTTTAATTCCGACTGGAATGCGGGGTCATTTTTGTATCTTTCGTATGCCTGCTCTACTTCCTGCACTGCCGGAACCAGTGTTTCCGGGATGTATTGTCCTCCATATAATCCATATCTGCCTTTTTTTATTTCCATATTCTTATTCTCCATTTTTATATCAATCTTCCCTGACACAATCCAAAAACCTTTTTATCTTCTCCGCATCCTTTACGCCGCCTGTCTCAACACCGGTGCTGACATCCACAGCATAACAATCCGTCTGGCGGATGATCTGCGCCACGTTGTCACAGTCAAGTCCGCCTGCCAGAAAGTATGGTTTCACTGTCTGATTTCTTTCGCGCAGTTTTGTGAAACTTTTTTGCAGTATTTCTATCGAAAAACGCTCTCCCGTACCGCCGGGAATGCCCTTTTTATAAGTATCAAAAAGCATAAAATCAGCATTGTCAGACATTCCTTCCAACACTTGCTCTGGACACTGGACACGGACTGCTTTTATGACAATCGTGTCAGTTTCTTCCTTTAACTGCCGGATGTAGGATTCTGTCTCATCGCCGTGGAGCTGAACTGCATTGATGACATGTGTGTCACATAGCTGTATGACATGTTTGACTGGTTCATTCACGAAAACACCCACTGCCTGAATGCGCTGGTCTAACATCTGCCGCATAAAAAGTGCCTGTTCATCTGTGACAAACCGCTTCGTCCCAGCAAACACAAAGCCTGCATAAGCCGGCAGATACCGGTTGACAATCTTCACATCTTCCTGCGTCCGCAATCCGCATATTTTTACTTTTGTCATCCCTTGTCTCCTACATTCCTCTTAAATTTTTTAACATCCCCGCCTTATCTCTGCTGCGCATCAGCGACTCACCAATCAGGACACCATCCACGCCTGCATCACGCAGTGCCTGTATGTCCCTGGCGTTCTGGATGCCGCTCTCCGCGATAAACAGAATGTTGTCGGGCACCAGCGCTTTAAGGCGTATACTGTTCTGAATGTCCACTGCAAATGTTTTTAAGTCCCTGTTATTCACGCCAACCAGCCGCGCGCCTGCATCGAGTGCACAGTACAGCTCCCGCTCATCATGCGCCTCCACGAGTGCCGACAATCCCAATTCGTCACACACTGCCTTGTATTCCCGAATGGTATCCGTATCAAGCAGCGCTGCAATCAGCAGGACACACGAGGCGCCTAACAGCTTTGCCTCGTATATGAGATAGGGGTCCACTGTAAAGTCTTTTCGAAGCGTCGGGACAGATACCATATCACTGATTTCCTTTAAATAGTTATCGTCCCCCTTGAAATAATCCGGCTCCGTCAGTACCGAAATACAGTCTGCCCCAGCCTTTTCATACGCCTGTGCAATCTCCCTGTAGGAAAAATCCTCTGCGATCATTCCTTTTGACGGCGATGCTTTTTTCACCTCGCATATGAAGCTGAGCTCTTTATGGGCAATTGCCCGGGTAATTGCCCTCTCAAAAGGAAATACAAATGTATGCTCCTCAGCCGCAATCTTTAGCGCCCGTCTTTTCACTTCGTCAAACGGCATCATTTTGTTCTTGTGCTCCACCCTTGCCCGGGCGGAGGCTGCCAAATCGTCCAGTATCATGATACTCCCTCCTTTGCTATGCATTCGTAAGCCTGATAAAATTCTGCAATGTCTCATACGCCTTTCCCCTCCTGATGGTCTCGCGTGCGATTTCTGCCCCCTGTGCGATATCGGAAGCCCCGCCCATCAGATAAATGCCTGCGCCAGCGTTTAAAATCACAGCATCCGCCTTTGCATCGGTGCACTCGCCTCTGAAAATACGCTCTGTGATTCTTGCATTTTCAATGCCGTCTCCACCTGTCAGGTCCTTCTTTTGGCATCTTTTAAAGCCAAACTGCTCTGGTGTAATCACATATCTTTCAAACGTCCCGTTCCTGACTTCCACACAGGTTGTCGGTGCACTCATAGAAATCTCATCGAGTCTGTCCTGCCCGTACACTACAAGCGCACGCTTTACGCCAAGGTTGCTCAGCACATGTGCCAATGGCTCCACTAAGTCCTCGCTATAGACCCCCATCAGTTCCGCATTTGCCTGTGCAGGATTTGAGAGGGGTCCAAGAATGTTAAACACAGTTCTTAGCCCGATTCCTTTTCTCACAGGTCCCACAAAACGCATTGCCGCATGATATTTCTGGGCGAACATAAAGCAGATATTTCCCTCCTCCAGCACCCTTGCATTTTGCTCTGGTTCCAAGTCCAGCCTGACACCAAGCGCCTCAAGGCAGTCGGCAGCGCCGCTTCTGCTTGACACACTCCTGTTTCCGTGCTTCGCCACCTTATACCCTGCCGCCGCAGCCACAATGCTCGCCGCTGTGCTGATGTTGATGGAATTTGCCTCATCGCCGCCTGTTCCAACAATTTCAAGCACATCACCGCTGACGGGGACTTTCGTTCCGTGCTTCCTCATTCCCTTTGCAAATGCGGTGATCTCCTCGACCGTTTCCCCTTTCATCCTAAGCGCGGTGAGAAAGGATGCCATATTGATCTGCTCTGCCTCGCCGCTCATCATTTCGTCCATCACCTGTGCTGCCTCATCCGCTGTCAAATCCATATTTTCCACTATTTTTTTGGTTGCTTCTACAATCATTTCCTGTCCCTGCCTTTCCTGATTCATAAAATATCTGTTATCAAATACGCAAAAAGTTTTCTATCATCTGCTTACCAGACGGTGTCATAATCGACTCCGGGTGAAACTGTACGCCATAAACGGGCTGAGTCTTATGCTGCACCGCCATCACCACCCCTTTCTCATCGACCGCTGTAACGGTTAGCGCATCGGGAATCCTGTCCCGGTCCGCCACAAGGGAATGATATCTTGCGACCTCAAGCTCCTCCGAAAGTCCCTGAAAAATCCGGCTCTTATTGTCTGCGTGTATCAAGCACTGCTTTCCGTGCATCAGCTCCGGCGCATAGGTAATGCTGCCGCCAAATGCCTCGCATATTGCCTGATGTCCCAGACAGACGCCCAGTAGCGGGACTTTTCCATTTGCTTCCCTAATAAGTGATTCGCAGATTCCTGCCTCGGACGGCTTTCCCGGTCCCGGTGAAAGTACGATGCGTGTCGGTGCCAGCGCCAGAATCTGTGCAGCCGTATATGTATCATTTCGGATGACAAGCAGTTCTTCTGGTTCCTTGCCTTCTCCCAGCAGTTCTCCAATCATCTGCACTAAATTAAACGAAAAACTGTCATAATTATCAATTAACACAATCATTTTTTTCCTCCCTGACATGCATGTGTCACGTTTACAATTCCTGATATTCACTCAGCATACATCCTGTACCCTGCATATTGCATCCATTACAGCGCCCGCCTTGTCTGCACACTCCTGATATTCATTCTCGGGAACGGAATCTGCCACAATCCCAGCGCCCGCCTGCACATAGACCTTGCCGCCCTTTTTGACTGCCGTCCGAATTGCAATGCATACATCCAGATTCCCGCTGAAATCAAGATAGCCAATCGCTCCGCCGTACACCCCCCTAGGCACTGGCTCCAGCTCGTCGATAATCTCACACGCCCTGAATTTCGGTGCACCGGAAAGTGTTCCCGCAGGCAGCAGCGCCTCGATGGTGTCACTACACTTTTTATCCTCTGCAAGCGTTCCGGTGACAGTGCTTGCAATGTGCATCACCTTGGAAAAGCGGTGAACCGCCATGTAATCTGTGACTTTAACACTGCCATACTCTGCAATTTTTCCAATATCATTTCTCGCCAAGTCAACCAGCATATTGTGTTCCGCACGCTCTTTTTCATCTGCCAAGAGTTCTCTCTCCAGTGCAAGGTCTTCTTCCTTGTCCTTTCCACGTCTCCTTGTCCCTGCTACCGGAAATGTCGTCAGTTTTCTGTCTGATAGCTTTACCATCGTCTCCGGTGAAGTCCCTGCAATCTGTAATTCCCTCAGACTGATAAAGTACATATAGGGGGAGGGGTTGGTCGTGCGCAGCACCCTGTATGCATTGAGCAGGCTTCCTTCATAACTGGCTTCAAACCTCCTTGAAATCACTCCCTGAAAAATGTCACCTTCCTTGATGCGTTGTTTTGTCTTTTCGACCACTGTACAGTATTCTTCTTTCGTAAAATTACAGGTAAATTCTGGTGGCGGCAATGGTTTTTCACAGGGCACTGGTTCCGTGCACCGTATGGTTTCCGCAAATGTTTCCAGTTCCGCAACTGCTTTCTGGTATCCTGCCTCTCCCTCTTGCAGCCTCACATTGATAATAAAACACAGCTTATGATGCAGATGATCAAATGCAATCAGTCTTTCAAACAGCATCAGCTCACAGTCATTGATATCACTTTGTTTGATACGCAGCCTTGGCTCCGCATACTGAATCATTTCGTATGCAAAATATCCGACCAGACCACCCGTAAATGAGGGAAAACCGTCAATCTGAGGGGAACGGTAGGTATCAAGAAGTGACTGCAATGCTTCTTTGGGCGTTCCAGGTAAGATACGCACCATCCCATTTTCTTTTACCTTCGTGATTCCATCTTTGCAGGAGACTGTGAGCTTCGGGTGAAATCCCAGAAAAGAATATCTGCCAGAGCTTCCCCCGTCAACACTTTCCAGCAAAAAGTACTGTTCATCCAGCGCTGCAAGCTTCCTGAGCATCCGAATCGGCGTAATGTCATCTGCCAAAACTTCCTTGCACACCGGGATATAGGTGTATTTATTCTCATACTGTTTTACCTGAGCATACGTTGGTTTTATCATTGCTGCATCATCCTTCTTTCTTTTTGATATTTTATTTGTTTTAGGTGCCCGTGTGCATAAAAAAAGCTCCTGTCCTAATATCTCTACTAGGACAAAAGCTCTAAAACTTCTGCGGTACCACCTAATTTGGCGTATCAAAAATACACCCTCTCTACACACGCACCATCATGCGCTTTCCCTTGATAACGGGCGGAAATCCCGTTGGGCATTACTCGAGTCCCTTTCTGTTCATCTAACAGATCCGGCTCTTTGCTCCCACCTTCCCAAGTCCATTCCAGATCTCTTTGACTGCCGCAATCACACCGTCTGCGGCTCTCTGCAAGTCTCCCGAGATATGTACTCCTCTTGGTCATCAGTTTCATATCGCTATTCATTTATGTATATAATCTTATACTCATAATAGTCACTTTGTCATGATCTGTCAAGAGCAGATCACAAATTTCCAACTATTTTTGGATGTAAATTTTTTACCGCTTGACAATGACACGCGGTTGTGCTATATTGAACATTGTTCAGTATAGAGGAAAGGCGAGAAAAAATGAATACAGTTATCACCTCCAGGGAAGCGATCCTGGAAACCTGCCGCCGGCTTGTCAAAGAACAGGGCTGGTCGTCAGTCAACATCCGGAATGTCGCCGCAGTCTGCGGTATTTCCGTGGGCTCCGTCTACTACTATTTCGATTCGAAAACAGCTTTGACAGCTGCCACGGTCGAGAGTATCTGGTGCGATATCTTGCAGTTTTCAGAGTCCAAAATGAACTTTGACGGCTTTTTGGACTGTGTGCACTGGATATTTGACAGCATCCGGAAAGGCAGCGAACAATACCCGGGCTTTTTTACCACGCACTCCATGAATTTCATGGGCACCGAAAAATCGAGCGGGCAGCAGCTGATGGCACAGTCCTGGGAACATATGAAGACAGGACTGCACACGGTGCTCACGCAGGATCCAAACATCCGTCAGGAAATATTTGACGATACCTTGAATCCCCTGAAGTTTGTCGATATTGTGTTTTCCCTGATCATCGCGTCATTGATCCGGCAGGATTACGACGACAGCGACATCATGCAGATGCTGCGGAAACTGCTTTATTAGTATTTCGTGTATTGAAAAAAGGAAAAAGAAAGGAAGAAAATCATGCAGGCTATAGTAGAAACTTTATTTGACACAGTATATCTGATCACAGTCATCACGCTCGGAGTCATCATGATCCGCAGAGGCGGCAGCAGACAGTACCGTCTCTTTGGCATCATGGCTGTCGTCCTTGGCTTGGGCGACTCCTTCCATCTGGTGCCGCGCGCAATCGCGCTGTGCACTACCGGACTCGAAAACTTCACCACCGCTCTCGGCATCGGAAAGCTCATCACTTCCGTCACCATGACCGTGTTTTATGTCCTCCTGTATTACGTGTGGAGAAACCGCTATCAGGTGGAGGGAAGGGATGGATTGACCACTATGGTCTACGTATTGTCCGCACTCCGGATCGCCCTCTGCCTGTTCCCGCAAAACGAGTGGCTGAGCGCAGCCCCGCCCTTGAGCTGGGGGATCTACCGCAATATCCCCTTTGCACTGCTCGGTCTGCTGATCATCATGCTGTTTTTTCAGGAGGCAAAAGCGCAGAACGACACTGCATTTCGGTGGATGTGGCTGACGACCGTGCTGAGTTTCGGATTTTACATCCCTGTCGTCCTCTGGGCTGACGTGATCCCCATGATCGTTATGCTGATGATCCCGAAAACCTGCGCCTATGTGTGGACCTTCCTGATCGGTTATCGGGCGATGTGATATGCCTTTCTCTTCTCAAAAAAAGTGTCCACAGATCGCTTGATCTGTTCGGGAGGCATCGTCTTTAGCAGATATCCATCCGGTTTCAGCTCCATGACCTGCATGACGCTCTCCTTATCCCCCTTGCTGGTGAGGAACATGACCGGAATGTCCGCAAATTCCGCCTCGCTCCTGATCATGCCGAGCACCTGTTTTCCGTCAACGATCGGCATCTCATAGTCGAGCAGCACCAGATCCGGTCTGTTCGTGGAGAGGTATTTGATCGCCATCGCGCCGGAATTGGCAAGGATCACCTGATATTTTTCTTCCAGCCATCCCTTCACGTT
>ERZ808040.1293-NODE-1293-length-17356-cov-5.764222_pt1 | contig 17356 bp, 15 predicted proteins | sample MGYA00380191_ERZ808040 | MGnify/ENA primary metagenome ERZ808040 (study PRJEB31490, sample SAMN06133395) | mouse gut metagenome | isolation source: J6 | host: mice | place: China: Chengdu | collected 2015-05 ... | reverse complement strand
TTGCCTCCGTTCTTTCTGATCATAGTTTACTTCATCTCTTGATCGAAGGCAAAACCTCTTTTGTCCGTACACAGGGGCCTCTAAAACCCCTGTGTACTTTTTTCGGGGTTTTCTAAAACCCGATGTGTCCAATCTTATGGGTACAGTTTACAGTGACACATGGCACTCGAAGTTGTAAAAGCCTATAACCCTTGAATTGCAAGGGTTATAGGCAAAGAACGACCCTACCTGATCCGAACAACTGACAACCATTTGTTCAGATTGGGTAGGGTCGTTCAAGCACAATTTCTATTCCACCTGTAAACTTCACACTCTTGTCAATTTATTTAGATTTGTTTCGGCTATTCATGGTTCAAAAAAACATCTGTCTGCTGTAAAACTGCTGCATTAAATTCTGGACTACGTAAAGCGAGATCTAATTTAGTTTTATATGTTGGGTTAGATTGAATTACGCTATCAACTATTGTTTTGGCACACAATATAGCTTCTTGAACTTTATGCGGTGTTTTCCTGCATATGTCTGCAATTAGTTTTGTTTCTTGCCTAATTTCTTTTGAGCTCAGCAGGCCACAGGTAGTTTTATTTGCAAGGATACAACGTGCAACCATTATGATATAGAACCTCAACTTATAAATAAAACCGTTGAATTTTCCCTTGCTTGACAAGTCTTGGAAATTTGCAAACAGATAATATGACAAATAATATATCTCATATGGATGATCATCCTGAAACAACTTGTTCTGCCTATTTTTTAGAATATTAGCTGGATTATTATTATAAACAATATATGGCTCTTGAAAATAAACACTGGTCGCACTGCGTATTATGCTGTGTAATGTAGCAACTTCATAACAATTTTCTGAGTTTTTCCTTAGAGCAAGTTCACCGGAGCGTCTTTCATAAAACACTGCTAGTGGCATTTCTTTTGAGTATTCTTCAAAAGTTTGCTGAAGGTGTTTATGATATTTTTCTAATGCAACGAATGCTTCTGTTGGAACTGGGGTTTGCCTATTTGTCGACTTAACGATCATTGATATGACATCTGAATCAGTTGTATGAATAATTTTAATTGGAACTAAAATATCTTTAGCAAATGCACGAGCATTATATATCTCGTGGCTGGTCTGGCAACCATTTACAATTTGAAATTCGCGTAGCTCAAACATATTTGATCCCAAAGGTTTAAAATGCTTGGTAACTATTGTGATACCATTATTTAATAGCACAAACTTATCTCGAAGGGAAGGAGTTGTTAACGTGTGGTGGATTTCTCGGTTAACAGGATTGCGCTCTCCTTGATAATCCCGGACGTTTTCATAAAATACTCGTGTACGTATATCACCATGATTATCGACGATGACTTTTAAATATTCTTCTCCAGAAAGATATCCTAAATATGACTGAACAACATCATCAATTTTATCAAAAGAGAGATTGTTCCTAAAATTGATTTGTACATCTACGCTGTTTTCAAGTTCACTATATGATTCTATGACATAATCACTGCCAAATACTGCAACTCGAACCTCTTTAATTTCAGAGAATAAATTCTTTATTTCATTTTCTGCAGCACTTGTAATACTTGTAACTAGAGTTTCATCCCACTGGCGTGCCGCAGTGATAAAATTTATATGGCATTGTGGGCTAGTGCCATTGAAATATTTTGCGTATTTGAAAAGTTCATTATAAATGTCATATGCATTTTCTAATTCTGGAGTAGCCTCGGTTAAAAGAGCATGATCACCTAAAAAACTTTTAGCAGCACTAATTGTTTTTAACAGGTCACCGGTATCACACTTTTCTTCTATCTTAGCCTGCATAATAAGGATTTGGACATCAAGGTACTTTGACCTAGCATAATCAGCAATATCATCTTTGCTAGTAACTAGATTTCCATTTACGACAAATGCTATGCCATCAATTCCAAAAAGCCCTTTTTTGTCAACAATCAACTGTTTGAAATCTCCTGCATCACAAAACGCTTCTGGATGAAACTTTGTAACTGTAATATAATTTGCTAAATGTTCAAAAATTTTCGATGGTTCTCCATCAAGAGCGTATTTGCTCTTGAAATCTGATACCATACCTTGGAGAATTTTATTTAAGGCCATAATTTCACTTCCCTATAATGTCTATTTTTTACCTAAGTGAAACACTTAATCAAAAATACTACTAATTAAAAGAACTTGTCGTTCTATTTGTAAGTTACCTTGCTTCTTATAAAGCACCGCTAGTTAAACATAAATCTATTAATTGACATCCAGGATCCCGTAGAAATGAATCATAGAACTCCTTTTTTGTTGCAACAGCAAGATCCGTATCTATTAACCCTTTGGCAAGGAGCGCCTCGATTGAAGATTCATACTGGAATGCTAAACGTGTGTAGGGTTCACCAACTTCTTCCTCCGTCATGGCCATAATCTCTCTTTTTCTACAAGTATAGCAGAAAGAGTGGGATTTGTACAGGCTCATTTCGTTTCAAAAGAGGGAGACTGATGCCTGACCGTTTTTCTTGGGTGTCCGACCTTGTCATAATCCACATTACACCGATGATCCTTTTCGAATTGAGCATCCAAGTATATCTCCATGCTAACAATAGGGGCATACTTTTTATTCGCCAAGAACTTATCCACGGCTACCCTGGTCCATTTGAGGTTGCCAGTTGGAGAGGAAGTGCCCTTTGCAAGTAATGCTGTAGTAGTTCTTGTGTTGCTGTAAGTTTTAAATCCTTATATAGTTCTAAAGAGAGTTTGTTTTCAATGCAATACAGTTCACGCTTAAAGTGCCACACGAGATTTCCTCCTGTGGGGATTCCTGATTGGATCGAGGCCCCAGCACCGAGGAAAAAATCAATTTCTCCATCATGCATAACCTTAAAATTCCTGATTAGCTGTTCTTGCGATATTGTATTCATGTGACACCTCCTGCCTAAAAACTTCCATACTAATTATATCACACATCAACATTGTGTTCAAGGCAGAGAGGCGTTGTATCCCGCGGAAGTAGTAATGATTTTTAACAAGTCTGGGACAGAATAATCATTTCCCACATAATTACCTATGAGTCATGATGCTATGCATACGGAGGAACCTAACGCCACATCAGGCAGAGGAGGAAGTTATGGATCGCAAGGCATAGAACTACCGTGGGTGACAGCAGTGGGGTTCGAATCCCTTCATTTGCGTGTTTTGCACTCTGATTTTGAATTGTTTGCTTTCAGTTAACGACACATGGCACACGGAGTTGAAAAAGCCTGTAGTCCTTGAAATATAAGGGCTACAGACTACAAACGACCCTACCCGATCCGAACAACTGACAACAATTTGTTCAGATTGGGTAGGGTCGTTCAAGTTGGTCGGAGTGGCGGGACTTGAACCCGCGGCCTCTTGGTCCCGAAGGTTCGGCTGAACATTCAGCGGACGCTTTCGCCCCCATTTGGTGCTGTTTGCTACAGGAGTGGTTGCTTTCCAGACCTCCCCGCTCCAATGCCTCCGTCCGCTCCCGGCGTGGTCTGGGTCGGCGTTTGGGTCAGACCGCGATTCCTGTCCTCCGAACGGTCTGCAGGAACCCGCTGGCACCATCTGCCTCGGTCAGCAAAACCGGCTCAATGGTGTGGTCAACGGACCGAGTCAGCTTCCAAAGCATAGCCACGGTGCTCAAATAATCGCCGGGCACCTCGTCCACCACCACGGCAATGTCGATGTCGCTATCCGCTGTGGCGGTGCCCTTGGCACAAGAGCCATACAAAAAAATCGCGGTGGCATTGACCGCTCTGCGCACGGCGGAGGCGTATTGCTTTGCGATACTCAGCACTTTTTCCTGATCCATTGATACAACGCCTTCGTTTCCTGGATCATCGTCTCGCACCGTTCCACAGTGAGGGATGCCATCAGCTTGGATTTATGCACAGGATAGCGGGCCTCGATGTTCAAGGGGCTCAACAGATCCAAAAGCGACAACTGCTCCTCGCTCATTTCTTCCGAGATGCCAGACAGATTTGCCAACCGCATCAGTTTGTGGATATACGGCAGGTCTTCCTCCGGCTTGCGCAGGACAAAGGCGCCTTTCAGAGCCTTCTCTACAGCCTGATGGCACATAAGCCCACGTAAAGGAGCCGCCGGGTGTCCAGCATGGCGCGGGCCGTCTGCAAATCATATTCCGCGCTCTCGAACCAATAATCTGACTGATCGTAATCGCTCAAGGCTCCCACCTCCGCTGCACCCAGTTTCGTTTGTATAAATTGTACCACATCATCACGAAAAATAAAAGGGGCTTATGCCCAATATCGAGGTCTTACTAAAAACTCAGCTGTTCTTGGGCCGCAGGAGGACCCCCGCGTCAGCGGAGGCCCTCCCATGACATATTCAATTAAAGCTCCCGTCCCAGACGGGCAGCTCGGTGAGGCATTCCTCCGCCACTGCCGGGACGTAGTAGGCCCCGTAGCACTTGAGCCCGTTTTCCCGCTCTTCCTGGGGCAGTTCTACCAAAAAGCGGTAATAAGGCATGAAATACGCCTCTCGCCGACCGTTGAGGTAGAGCAGCTCCACCGTTTTGACGTACTCCTTGCCCGGCAGCTCGTAAGGCACATTGGTGATATACCGCCCCTCCAGCAGCAGCTGTTCCGCCTCCCTGGCGGCAATCACGGGGTAATCCCCCACTTTCTGGGACAGGTCCGCCTGACACAGCCGGATGATCCACAACCGGCCCTCCTCGTCGCAGGAGAAATTGGCGCGGTTGAAGCGGTGATCGAGGAGGCGCCGAGTCTGATCCCCGGCGGCGTCAAAAAATTCGACCTGATACATCTGCTCCCCGTAGATGTTGTAGTCCCCTCCGGTGACAATGGCCTGGGGGTCGTCCATGTCCAGCAACCCCCGGTATTGGTCCAGCAGGCAGCCCGCCACCGCCCTCATGTCCTCATAAGAGGCATAGTAACCGAAGTTGTATTCCCGTGGCAGTTCCAGAGCCGGTTCAAACGTGACCGCCGCCGTCAGGTTAGCTTCCACGGTAATCTTCACGCCGTCCCCCCGGGCGGTCACCTCGACGGGAGCAAAGTATCCCGCCGGGATCTCCCCCAGCTTCTCCCGGACAGCCGCCATCTCCTCCTCGCTGGGGGACGTGTCCTGGATCTCGGCCTTCACGCCCAGCCGGTCTGCCACCTCCAGCGCCCGGGCCTCCATGGCGTCCAGGTCCGCGTTGGCCACCGGGGCACCTGCCCCGTCGTACTCCACGGGGTTGCGGTAGACCGGAAGGGTCTGAAATTTGCCCGTTTCCCGCCAGGGGGTGCCGCTGGACAGCTCCGAGATGTCATAGGCCAGATAGCCCTCATAGCCCATGCCGCTGGGGTTGGTCACCTCCACGCTCAGGGGCAGCTTGGGCAGGTCGGCGGTGCGGGGCAGCTCCCGGCCCGCGTACAGCAGTCCCGCCCCCGCGCACATCGCCAGGGCCAGACAGGCCGCCGCGGCCAGCCACTTGCCCCAGCTCGGCGCGGTTTTCTTTTTGCCGCCCCGCAGGGCGTTGGCCTCGTCGATGAGGTCGTCGTCCAGCAGTTCTATCGCATCACTGATGTGTTTCGCGTTCATAGGGTAAATCCCTCCTGTGTCAGATAGATTTTTAGGCCCTGCCGCGCCCGGTAGAGCATACTCTTCACCCTGGATTCGCCCATGCCCAAATGGGCAGCCACGTCCTTCAAGGGGTCCAGGTAAAAGTACCGCCCCACAAAGGCGGCCCGGGCCTGGGGCGAGAGGGTGCGGAGGTAGCCACTGATGGCCTGGGCCAGCAGGGACAGCTCCAGCTCCGCCTCCGGCCCGGTCCCTCCGGGGACGCAGTCCTCCAGCTCTGTCAGGGACAGGGCGTACTCCTCCGCCCTGCGCTTTTGCCGGGTACGGGCGCGCAGGGCGTCGATGGACAGCCGCCGGGCAATTTTGCCCAGGTAGGCCGCCAAGCTGTCCGGGCGGCTGGGCGGGATAGAGTTCCACGCCCGCAGGCAGGTGTCGTTGACGACCTCCTCCCCATCCTCCCGGCTGGACAGAATATTACGGGCTATCTGTTCCAGATAGCGGCCGTAGCTGCGCCGGGTCTCCCGGATGGCGGTCTCGTCCCGCCGCCAGTACAACGCGACGATCTCACTGTCCTCCATGTGCGTCCTTCCTTTCTCAGCTTGTGTCACAGGCGCCTGTACCAATCAAGACGATAAAAATCGGGAGCGGTTGCGCGGACATACGATTTTTCTTGATCCCCATTGTACCACACCGCCGACCGCCGCGCATACAGGGTCCGCTTTCCACATCGTGAGGCACCCCTCCCCAGGATTTGGGGAGGGAATAGATAAACAAGACGAATAACAACAAAGAAAGAACCTTCCCGGAAAATGGGAACGCTTTTGAAAAGTTCAAATTCCAAAAAAGGCGATGGGAAGATTTTACCACGCCGTAATCATAGCGAAATTCTCTGCGGCAAGCTGAAAGTGCTCAAAAGGTTCAGAAAATTTGAAACCAGGCGGCAGATTTTGCTGGATTAGTCTCTGCCAATGACCTCCTGCCTGTAACGGCTACAGCAGCTCAAAACGGCAAAGCCCCGTGTCAGCCCCTGTGAGGACTTGTGTGCCTCTCCTGCGGGCCGGGTGGCATCCGTACACCTCCGAGAAATTGAAACGCGGTGTTAGCCCCTTTGTGCGCAAATGTTGCGGGAGCCGTTTTCACCCTCGAAATTTTGGGGATAGAGCAAAAGGAAGCGGGAAGGCTGGGCAGATCACCCAGCCTCCCCACGGTGCTTTTGACTCCCAGTTAGTGGCTTTTCCGAAGGGTTTGCGTTCGGCAAAATACCCAGGGCGAAGGGCAAAGCAGAGGTTCGATTTTTGCGCAGGATAAAGGGCGGGGGTCACAAGTGGCCCCCGCCCGAATCACAACGCCCCGCAGTGCGGGGCGTTTCAAGGGCTTCCGGACTTCGGGACATGGGCGTAAGTGGGGGTCACATTTGAGCTTCGGGGCTCACTTTGGTGTCTGTTATCGCTGAAATGCCCATGGCTGGCCGTTTTGAGCGGGGGTCAATGCGGGGCTCAGGGCCAAAATCGCAAATTTGAAGAGCCGGAAAAACGATCACACAGCTCCAGGAGAACTGCGAATTGCACCACTGTCTCCAAAGAGGTCAGCAAACATCTTTTAGACAATTTCTGATGGTTTATAGCCGTTTTCACTCAATTCCATTTGCTTTCCGGCACTCTTTGAAAACAGTGTTTCCATATGTTCCATGTCTGTCTGTGCCTATTTATGTGGTCAGGCACCGTTGCAGTACTTATGCTCTCAGGACTGGCACGGTCTCAGTTTAAGAAAGTGGTCAAAGTTAAATCGACCTGTCCTAAACCTCTCCAATCCAACAGAAATCTTAGGCGATGAATTGCACCTCTGTCTACAATGAGAAGAAAATTTTATAATCCCAGCCGCAAGAGAACATTGTGTAGTTCGCTTAATTTTTACCTCTGTCTTTCTCCATTTTAGGTTGCAGTTTCCTCTCGACTTTGGACTGGCCTTTCGATATTGTATCGGTTGCAAAAGCCACACAAATGCTGAAAACAGGAGGAAACGTATGACTAACAAGAAAAAATGCAGCACCGCCGTACTGACGGCGGCTATCCTCGCAACCGCCCTCACCATCCCCGCCACAGTGACAACAGCGTCAGTCGAATCCATCCAGGTAAGCAGCTACAAGGGCAGTACCCTGGAGGTCGGAGAGCGAAGCGGCCTAATCATCGGCCCCAGCGGTACGGAGTACATTGTCACCTCCAGTGACCCGGACACAGTGGCGGTTGAGCAGGTGCTGGCCTTCTGGGTCGCCAGCGCCAAGGCGGAGGGAACCGCGGAGATCACCGCCTCCAACAGCGCCGGGGAGTGTGGAAGCATGGCACTGACAATTAGCTCCACTACTCCCACCACTCCGGAAATACCATCCAATGGGGACAGTACCAGCCTGACAGACAACATGGAGATACGCCAGGAGATGATCCGGCTCATCAACCAGACCCGAAAGGCCAATGGAGTCTCGGAACTGCCAGTCAACGAGGCCCTGATGAACGCCGCTCAGCACGCCGTTGACAACTGGATCAAATCGCCTGGACACTTCCAGACCATGATCGACCCAAGATGCGACTGCATCGGAGTAGGTGTGACCCAGTATGACGGAATTACCTACTGCTACATGTTCGTTGGGATACCCAACAGCGTCAACTTCTATGCATAACCAAATCGCAATTAGAGTGCTATCCAGGAGACTGGATGGCACTTCTCATATTGGCAGGAAACAGAGCGCAAACAGAAAAATGTGGTACTGGGAAGTTCGGGTTTTTGTTCAAATATTGCGTAGCAGAAAACAAAGAATAAAGAAAATGAAATACGCCCTTGACAATCTCCAGACTTTGGATATATAATGCACACGTACACGAGAAAAGTAAAAAGTATGTGGATCCAATATGCAAGGTTGCAGTTTAGTGGCATGTATGTTTGGAAACATTGTATTTTTCAACGACTCTCTTGTACATTCCGAGAGAGTCGTTTTTATTTTGTTTCAAGATAGGAGGATTTTATATGGATGCGGCGTTCATGCGGAAAGCATTCGCTCTGATTGCAAAGGGACTAATTGAAAAAGAACAACTCCTACAAAAGGAACCAACACGATATCCCTACAGCAAAGCATTACAACATGGGATAAATATGTTCTTGGCAGCAAGCCAGTGGGCAGGTTGCCAAACCACTGCACAATATGCCGACGAAACTTCCTTTCTTGCGCATTTTATTACCAAGCCTATTTTTGAATGGTTTGATGAATGGAATCCAGGGATAATTGATAAGCTAAATCTTTCGGAAGAGCCCTTTTACGCCTACGATGCCTTTGCGTATCAAAGGAGTGAAAATATGTACACTCCCAGCGCTGATTGTTATGAGTTCTTAGAAACACAGGACAGCGATATCATAGACGGAACGGATGAGCGTCTTCTTTATGAAAAAATGGTCACTTTAGATCAGGAAACTTATTGCAAGGTTCGAAGATATATTATCGAGAATCCGATCATTACGCTTGAAGACAGGCGAGCAATGTCTCTTGACCTGGCTGATAATCAAGCGGCAAGAGATGCCTTCCAGTTTGCTTACGAAGAAATTACCGAAAATTGTTATCGTTGCCCTCACTGTGGCTGGACCATGATACCCGGAAAATACGGATATAGTTGTCACTCGACACACTGCACAGACACTATTCCCGAACTCACAGATGAGATGAAACTGGATACTTCAAGTAACGATCTTTATCGGTTGAAGAAAGGTATTATGCGTTATTTTGCCTCTCCCGGAAAGCTGGAACTTGAAATTGCAGCGTTTTGTGAGAGAAAGAGAATTCGCTGGGCATTGTGGCCACAGATGGATCGCTATGATGTGGAAATTCAGTTCTCTGACGGAGAGATTTGGGAAATCGATGCCAAGGCTTATCGCAACCCTATAGCACTACGCACCAAAATTCAAAATGATAATGGATTCCCTGATGGTGAATATGCAAGGGGATATTTTGTTATCCCCAGCGAATACACGGTAAACCAGCGAAACTATACCGCAATCATCAATCGTATACTGGAGAATCAAAAGAATGTAAAGTGTGTAACTCTGCAATCATTGAAGGCCGAAATTACGCGAAAGGAGGATTCTTGTTGTGAAGGATAACAAAAATTTATGGTATGCACCTCTTTCGGCACAGTTTCAGACGATAGAGGAAGCTATGCCTCTCTCCCGCTTTGCAGCAATTGAAGCAGTTTTACATTTGCTCATTCTTAATGCACCCGATGCTAATCCGACAAAAGCATATCTTTTATTTACTCAATATCAACTTATCGGTACAACAGAGTGCTCGACCATGGAACATACTTTGCAGCAGGCTCGACACACACTGGGATACTATCGCTCTCAAAAATACTGGCAGGATGATTTGAGAGATTATCGAGAGCCGAGGTATCATGCAGTTCGTGCTTTTTCATTTGAAGAACTCGATGGAACAGTGTCTTTTTCCAAGACGGAAGGAGCATATCCCTATCCATATGAGGAACGCCAAAAAGAATGGGTACGTTTCTGGCCAGATTGTTTTGAAGATTCAAAAACTCCTTCTTATGCCGGAGCAGGAACATACAGGTATGCATATCCGAATCTCGAGAGTGGAGAAACAGAAACAGTTCAAGTCAAATTTGAAAACGATTATGTGCCGCCAGTTCAATCGACCACTCCAGAAAAGGGTTGCAGAGCACCGATTACTATCTCGTTGAACGAACTTCTAAATGCCGCAAAAGAAATGGCCGAAATTTGTCCCGGTGATCCTTGCCATATGATTTTGAAGACCAATATCCTCAAGCAAATTGTTGGCAGTTCAGTTAAATCATGCACAGAGCTTACCATCCGGGAGGTCGTTAATATTGTAGGTATGGTTGGCGCAGGAAAAACAACACTGATTAAGGTTTTGGCATTTTGGTGCCATCAAAATGGTTATCGCATTGCAATTATTGTTGATACAGTAGCTGAAGTTTTGAATTTGCAACAGTATTTATCTGCTTTTGGCGTTACAGTAAGTCCTTTGATTGGTCGTAACGAGAGGCTGAAATATATCAATCAAGTTACGCAACCTAATGAAACCTGTTTATCTGCAGGGTTTTCTCAATACTTGACACCAGTATGCCTAATTGATGGTATGGATACACAGCACAGCGCAGCAATCGCCTTCGGCAAAGAACCATGCTACTCTTTAAAAAAGGGAAATAAAAATCACCTGTGCCCTTATTTCAATCAGTGTTTGGGCACAAAGATGCTCCGGGAATGCTATACTGCTTCGGTCGTACTTACAACGGTTGCGGGATTTGCGGCATCCCGAGTGGGGCAACAGCGGGAAACATTTTTGGAACTAACAATGCGTGATTTTGACTTGGTCGTCTTTGACGAGAGTGACAGAGTTCAGAAGACGCTTGACCACTTCTTTATGCCGGAAACAAGCTTCAATAACTACATCCATGAGTGCGCCGAAGATTGTAGTGCATATATGAGACTAAGCAGTAAGCGCAGAGAAGAAAACCTGGCTGAGCAGAGATACGATGAGATGCAGCGCCAGAGTGTAACGGTTCTCAGCTGCCTTGTGAAATCTCTGCATCATGAGTTGGGCACATGGAAGAAAATTGCGTATGGGGATCCATTCTCAGCCCTCACCCTTTTGGATGATATGTATCGGGAAGAATCAGAATATGGAATTCCTTATTCCGTCTATAAAGCCATTTATAACTTGATCGATATACAAGATGAAGATTATATCCGTCAAAGTACCCTGTGGGCGGTGCTCGAGAGTTCTTGTAAGAGCACGGATGAAACCTTTTTTAATCAAATGTATCGCATCTGGCTGAATGAACTTGGATCCGATTTTCCACGGCCCAAAAAGGATAAAGTAAAACGCATCCAAGATGCCCACATCAAACTCATTTTGCGGCTAATATACTTTGACCATTTTATTCGCGGACTCAGTGATGCATACGAGGCAAGCCATGAAACATCTTATGGCCAAAATGAATTGTTCGGATTCTTACAGACTCGATTCCGTCAGCAGCAATACTTCCTCCCATCTGCACTGTGTGGAAATTTGTTCGGCCTAAAAAAGACGGATGATGAAGACATCATTCTGTTCCGTCAATTTGCTTTTGGAAGAAGTCTGATGAAAGATCTACCTTATTTGCGCACAGATTCGCACGGGAAACCTGCCGGTCCTCATGTTGTTCTGCTATCGGGTTCAAGTTGGGCGGAAGGCTCGTATGAATACCATGTGAATCGACCAGTGAACTATATTTTAGAGGCAGATAGTGATAAACGTGCTTTTTTGGAGAAGACACGCTTCTTTGAGTCAGGATTTCCAGAGCGAGTCTCCGGCACCTCAGATGACCAACGTATGGCACAATTGCGCTTTGCTACGCAAAAGACGGTTGAGTTAATCATTAGAGAATATAAACGAAAAGCCGGGAAAATCCTACTGGTTGTCAATAGCTATGCCCAAGCACAAGAAGTGCAGCAAACGCTGGAAGCCGCTTTGCGAAAAGCCAATTGTTCCATACATGTCTGTCGAATGATTTCTGATGCTATTAGCACTCAAAATGACCGAGGGATTATACGGCGCGGTGAGGTTGGCCGGTTTACAAAAATGAGTGAAGAAATCCTAATCGCTCCTGCAATGGCAATTGAGCGTGGCCATAATATTGTCGACGAATATGGTCACTCTGCACTTTGCGCTGTGTTTTTTATGGTGCGGCCCATGGCCATTCCCGATGATATCCAACAGCAAGGTAGCAAACTCAATGGCTTTATTGAATCCCATTGCAAGCGAGCTCCGCACGAATCACTATTCGCATATAATACACGTATCCGTCAATTTGCTGCTCAGCAGTGGGCAAAAATGAGTAAAAGCAAGTCGTTTGGTCTGGCCGAACTGGATGATGAAGAACGTAGGGATGTCGTTGCCACTCTATTTGTTCTGATCCTTCAGATTTTTGGCCGTTTAGCGCGCGTCACTGACGTAACAAAACCCGAACCGCATGTCTATTTCATTGACGGTGCATTCCGTGGGCGTGAAAGCAAACAAGGTGATTTCGATTGCCTTTCTGAATTGGGCAGATATTTAGAAACGCTGATGACGCAGAAAGAAAGTGCAGAAATTGCCAAGACACTGTACGCGCCATTCTATAAAGCTTACAGAAAGGATATTCAATATGAACGATAAAATTTATCCTCTGGCATATAAACTCTCTCCGGGACAGACCTGTACGCTTTACTATTTGGGGTTTCCTCAAACATGGAAAGCAACCTTGTTGGATATTGCACGAAAAAATAATCCACGCTTCAAAGATGAGTATGGACTTCCTACTAACTCGCTGAAAAAGTTGGTCGATAGCTGGATGGAGGGTATCATTGCTCTGTCACCGCTGAAAAAGGATAGCCATGATGAACATTGGCTTACATCTTGTAATGCGTATTCAGAAAAAAACATCCAGGCTCTATGCGGTATTATTAAAGTATGGGTAAAGGCAACTTATGTGACAGCTCCACGAACATTGCCTTTGGTCAAAAAACTTGCAAATGATTTTTGCGATACGATTAATCCCGATGATTTTATGGCGCTTCAGGCTACGGCCGAAGTCTGCCTTACTCGCGAAGATGGCACTGTGTGCGAAGAAGCATATCAAGCGGTTCCACTTTTGGCGGTCAACCGCTTGCTGGGCCAGGAAATCGTTTTAAGCGGGCGAACGCTACATCTTTGTTACTCCGCTAAGAATCAGTTGATCAGTCATCCTATAATTGATTCTAAGAGCCATCATCAGTACTCGTTTGTGTTCGACTTATCGGTTCAGACAACTCCTCCGCAAAGAAAGGCTTTGCTGCTGTGCCAGATGAGCATTCGCCGCTGGATTCCTGACAATTATGACAAGGGACGATCTCCATTTCTTTCTGAGAGCATTAGTTCCCACATTAAGGTTTCGGATAGCAAGTACTGCCAGGTGCCAATCGCATATGACTATATCAGCAAACAGCTTGACTGGAAAGTACAAGACAAAGAATGCTACAACATCTGGGGATATGAGCAATTGCCGTCGGCTAACGATGTTTTGAGGGATCCCAAGATATACACAGAGAAAACTCTTCTTCCCTATAAAAACGGCATGGGCGGGTTCGTGGCTTCAAAAATCGGAACTGGCGTTTCCGTCGTTGATAAAGCATTATTATACAAATCTGTTTCCGTTTTGCTGGGCGATATGGTTTGTGAGCAACCCGAAGCAAAGCGAGTCATGTTAAGCGGGCAAAAGTTCTCGTACTTTAAGTCTCCGCAAGAATATGAGAGTCCTGAAGATTTTCGAAGTTGGGTAAGCAAATGTGTTGAAACAGACCAGATTACATTTGAGATTTATGGCCTTTGGAAAGATCCTAACCAGTTGGATCTTTTGAGACTTGTTCAATCGAAGATTGAACAAGATTTTGGCGTTGAATCCGAATCGTCCTGCTTAAGAATACAGTGTCTGCGCAAAGAAATTGGTAACCTTGCTGACGGCATGCCTGATGATGATAAGCAAACTAAAATCCAGCGGTGCGGGGAAATTGTTGAGCAATTAGGACAAGCCGACTTGGTCACCGCCTGTATTTTTGTTTTGCCCGGTCAAGAGCGATATATCAAAGGCGATCCCAAAAAAGTTCTCCGAAATGCGTTCGCCAGAACTGGACGAGTCGTGCAGTTTATCAATCCTGAAAATGATATAAATCGAAACAAGATTGAAAATGCGGTATATGATCTCTACCGTCAGTTAGGCATTGTAACCTTGCTGAATTTCCAAAAGAAGCTGCCACCCTTGGCGTATACGCCCTGTGTTGGTATGCATTTATGTACGCAAGTTCATGGAATTTCGAATAAGGCACGTTTTCTTCCCATCTATGTTACGGTTGATTTATTAAAAGGAAAGACTCAGGTGCATTGTGATGCGTTCTCTAATCGAACAGTTTCTTATCGGGAGGCCTGCCATGAAATGGCGAAGCTTTTCTGGGAAAATGATTTGGAACAACGCTGTGTTGACGCAAGTCGTGTCCCCGCAAAGCAAAAGCTGATAGAGCTGAAAAACCGCTATTATATGAAAGAGGATAGCGTACTGTTCGTTATTCAGTCGGACGGAAATACTCGTGCGGTATGGAGTGGCATTTCAGATAAAGAAATCGGCGGATATACTGTGACAGCTGAATACTGCCCATCTCAAATCAATGTTGGAATGCCCAAAAATCCTTACCCTCTTTCGTTAACAGATTCCGGAGTGAGAATTATTCGAATCAGGAGCAACCAGGAAGTCCCAGACTATTTTACAAATCTGAGTGCGCAATCTACGGATGACCATTTGCAGTTTTCTTCCGCTTCGGGTATCTTCAAGTATGGTGATGTGTATTGGGGTATTCATGAAAAACCGAATGATTTTCGATATACAAACAGCTTTAAAATGTCCAAAATCGACCAGCCTCAACAGCAGTTTGCAGAAAAGGATATGATCGAACTGTATCCTTTACAGCTTCAGTCTGGTGACAACGCTGCTAATTGGATTTTTTATACCAATGCGTTACGGCATATTCCAATTCAATATAGCCAATCGACCGTACTTCCCTTACCATTGCATTTGGCAAAATCTCTCGAAGAATACCTCTTTGATGCATAAATAGTAGATAATGACGCAAAACAGGTTCCTCCTCAGAGAATATATGAGGTGGCACCTGTTTTTTTAGATTGACTTCTTGTATTTGTAGCGGACGTTTTCGCCTGAACATTTCCTTTCTATTGGACATTCTGTCATGTCAATGCTATAATAAATTAAAATCGCATTACTTCAGGAGGAATTTGTACTATGGACATCAAGGGCCTTATTGCTGAGCTGCTAAAACAAAATCGACTCCTCACTCCTCTGGAGCAGGACATCCTTGATACCTACAACGAGTTAAGCAAAAAGCCCTTTGACCGCAATTCAGCCATCCGACAAAGTCAAAAAAACAACATCAATCATCCCGACATTTTTGTGGAAATATCCACAAATCCTGCAACAGTATTAAAACCTTGGGCAGCTGCTTCGGACGAAGATGTATATTCCAATCTGACGAGTCAACTTGAAGCACTGGGAAAACGGGAATTGGAGGCACACCGCAATGGCCAATAAGCTGGAACTGACCTGGTACGGCAAGGACGAACCGATTCTGGTAGAGCCCCGCCTGCTGATTGAAAACGCCGCGCTGTCCAACACCGCCGCCGACCCGGACACAGAAAACATGCTCATCCACGGGGACAACCTCCTGGCCCTGAAAGCACTGGAGAACAAATATGCCGGGCAGGTAAAGTGCATCTACATCGATCCGCCCTATAATACAGGTTCCGCGTTTGAGCACTACGATGACAACCTGGAGCACAGCCAGTGGTTGCAGCTGATTCGGCCTCGTCTGGAGATTTTGTGGCGGCTTTTGGCTGATGAGGGCAGTCTTTGGATCAGTATTGATGACGATGAACAGGCATATATGAAAGTCCTATGTAACGAATTGTTTGGCAGAAATTCTTTTGTGGCCTCCATTATATGGCAAAAGCGCACATCACCTGATATGCGCGCAATCATCAGTGATGGACACGATTATATTGGGTATCCGCATTTAGTGGTTGAAACACCGGAAAATGAATGAGAATTTTTCCGCATTTAGTGGTTGACATTGTCCGCCTATAGCAGTATACTATAGGCGGATTTTTCTGCATTTTGTGGTTGAATTTTTCGCCATTCTGTGCGTAAACGATTTCTTCAAAGTGAGGATCATTGAGTATGGCAAACGAAAACGAAAAGAAAACCCCGTTTGACTATGAAAATGAAATTTGGGCTGTAGCCAACTTTGTGTGGGGCCCGATCAAAACCTCTGAGTTCAATAGAGTTATCCTTCCATTTACAATGCTCCGTAGACTGGAATGTGCCCTGGAGCCGACCAGAGATGCCGTAGTCAAGGCGTTTGAGGAGAACAAAAAAGAATGGGGCCGCGAGAACGACCATTATTGCGATTTCAGCAAGAAAGCGTTCTACAACATTACCTCTTTCCGACTGAACAGTCTGGGTTCAATTGATACGTTGGATGCTCTTATGGAGTACATCAACGGTTTCTCTCCGAACGCAAGGGAGATCATGCTTAGGTTCAAGATGGAAGAAACCTGCAAAACGCTTCAAGAGCATGGAATGCTGTACAGCGTTTGCACCAAGTTTGCAGGTTTTGACCTTTCTTCTGAGAACGTCAGTGACCGTGACATGTCCAACATCTATGAGCATTTGATTCAGAAATTCGGCGAGTCTATTGCCGAAAACGCTGAAGACTTCATGACGCCCAAGGATGTTGTTCGGCTCGCCGTCGGTATGATCTTTGCCAATGACGTTGAGCTCCTCAGTAGCGATGAGGGTGTTGTCAGAACGCTGTACGATCCGACCATGGGAACTGGCGGGTTCATTACAGACGCGCTGGATCAGTTGGAAGAGTGGCAGGCCGAGAAGAAGATGAAGGCCCCAGCGACGATCGTTGCGTACGGTCAGGAAGTGGAGCCGGAGTCCTGGGCCATGGGCAAGGCAGCCCTTCTTCTGCGCAATGTCGGAGCCAAGGACAAAGATATCCATGGGTCAATCCCAAATTGTGTGTAAAGTCCATTCTGGGTGAGGATAGGGCAATGTTTATTTGGGGCGGCAGCATTGGCATCTGGCTGCTGCCTTATCAACAACATAATGCGGAAAGGGCAGGATGTCAAGGGCGGCGAAGCCGTCCACTTT
>ERZ808040.1292-NODE-1292-length-17364-cov-5.279979_pt1 | contig 17364 bp, 16 predicted proteins | sample MGYA00380191_ERZ808040 | MGnify/ENA primary metagenome ERZ808040 (study PRJEB31490, sample SAMN06133395) | mouse gut metagenome | isolation source: J6 | host: mice | place: China: Chengdu | collected 2015-05 ... | reverse complement strand
ACCAGACAGCCAATCCCGCAGTAAATGCCCGATGTACTCTCCTGCATGGACGCGTACTCTTCCGGCGTATAATACACGGAGTACGGGTCGTTGCAGGCATTTAGCAACGCCCGGTAGATCGCCGTCTGATAATCTTCCTGTGTGACATCGTAAAGGAAATAATTTTCAATCAGGCGCATGATGTACACCGCCTTGGAATCCATCAGCTTTTCCGCGTCGGAACTGAGACCGCCCTGCGAGAGAAGATTCCCCGCCTCGCTGCTGCCGTCCTCCTTTGTATCTTTATCCAGGCTTCCCTGTTGTATCTCATTTCCTGCATCTTTGTTCGTCTTTGCGGTAACCGCGTATACACCGGTAAAAATCAACACGGTGCACACAATTCCCAGAACCATGCCAAGTATAAATCTGCCTCTCTCCTTCACGCTAACCTCTTTTCCGCTGCCCACGGCAGCATTCCATTCTTTCTTCCGGCCATGACAGCCGCTCCGGACACTGACCGGAAACAAAAGCAGCCTTGTGAAAAGGTCACTCCCCGCTTTCCGGCTCTTCCATGCTAATTGTAGCTCACATATTTGAGCGGGTCAACATAATTTCCATTGACCGCCACCGAATAATGCACGTGCGGCCCGGTCGAAATCCCCGTCGAGCCGACCAGTGCGATGACCGTGCCCTGCAGCACCTGATCCCCCGGGGAAACAAGGAGCTTGGAGCAATGCATATAATATGTCACCAGCCCGTCCCCGTGGTCAATCGCTACATAATTGCCGCGGCTTGCGTTGTAAGTCGCCTCAATCACCTTGCCGGACAGGGTCGCCACGATGCGTGCGCCGTACACACCGCCGATGTCAAGCCCCCTGTGGTAAGTGCTTGCCCCGGCGGTCGGTGCGACACGTGGACCAAAATATGCATAGATCCTCCCGTCACCCGGAAGCGGCCAGATCATCTTATCCGGGTTCTTCTCGTCCTTCTCCACAACATTGTCCGCCGCCGCAAGGCGCTTCGCGTCACTTTCGCTCTCCGCTTTTTCCGCCGCCGCTTTAGCCGCTTCCGCGGCTGCCTCCGCCTTGCGCTTTCTCTCCGCTTCCTCGGCAGCCTTCTTTGCCTCCTCCTCTTTGCGCCTCCGCTCTTCCTCTTCGATACGCTTGCGTTCCTCCTCCTTGATCGTCTCGATGTTGGCTTCCTCCCTTGTGATCTCCTCGGCATAATCCGCAAAGGTTTCCGCGTCAAGTTCAAGCTGTGCCAGATAGACCTCGATCTCCGCGCTCTTGTCCGCCGCCAGCTGGGTGAGCGTCGCGCGGTTGAACTCCGCCGTTTCCTTCAGTACACCAAGCGATTCGATCTCCGCCTCAAGCAGCTGCTTGTGCCGCTCCACCTCATGCTTTGCCTCTGTATATTTTACCAGAAGTTCCTTATCATATTCCGTGATTTCTTTCTGATATTCCACGCGGTTTAATATCTCGGAAAGGCTCGTCGCCCCAAGGAGCAGGCTCCAGACACCCTCCTCACCATTCTCATACATGTACTGTACGCGGCGTTTCATCGCTTCATACTGGGCAGCCTCCGTCTCCTGCGCCAGGGCTAACGACTCCTTCGTGGCCGAAAGTTCCGCTTCTGCCAGCACAATATCCGCATCAAGCCCGTCAATCTCATCGTTTAATGTCATGATCTGCATATCCAGTTCCTCGATATAACTAAGGAGATCTTCTTTTTTCTGCTCATTTTCCCGGATCTGCGCGGCAATCTCCTGCTTTTTCCTTTCAAGCTGCGCCTTGCGCTCCTCCGCTTCCGCCAGCTTCTCCTCGTAACTTTTCGCAAACTGGAACCATCTGCCTGCCGTCCTCCCGGTAACAAGGCGGTTTGTGATCACTGCCGCGTCCGCTCGGACATTCCCGACGACCGCTGGGGTAAGCTCCCCCGCACCAAGCCCAAATACAAGTAAAAATACGGATGCCATCCGCAATTTCCGAAACCGTTTCATCCTATCCCCCATTTCCGTATCAGCTTATTTTCCTTAATTGTTTTTTCAGTGTCATCCATGTTCCGATCACGCCGATGCCGATGCCGATGCCGAGGGAAATCGGCACCAATGTATGGAAAACCTCCCCGGAATCTAACAGCATCGTCCCTTTGCCGAGCACGCTGATCAGCTTTTCCGCGATATACCCCGAAATCCTGCGGTATACCGCATACAAAAGTGCGAGCGGGATTGCCGCGCCGATTGCCCCTAACAGTATTCCCTCCACAAAAAACGGAGCCTCGATAAAAAAGTCCGTAGCGCCGATCAGCTTCATGATGGAAATCTCCTGAGCGCGTATGGAAACGCCGGTCGAGATCGTCGTGCTGATCAAAAATACCGCCACCGCCGCCAAGATCGTGATGATCACCGCCGTCACGATGCTGACCGCCCGGTTGATCCCGCCAAGCATATCCGCCAGTTCCTTCGAATCGTTGACCAGACGAACCTCCGGAAAGGACTCGATATAGCGGACCAGGGCAGCCTGCGCTGTCACGTCGCTCGTGTGTACCTCAAGGGAGGCTGAATTTTCCAGGGGATTATCCTCCCCAAAGCTTGCCACCTGCTCCTCCGTCAGACTCGTCTCTTTGTAGCGCTCCCACGCCTCCTCCGCCGAAACATAATTTACATAGGCAACCTCCTGCCGCCTTGTAATCTCCTCCTGTATCTGCGTGATCCGCGCCATCCCTGTCCCTTCTTCAAAGAAGACCGTCACACCGACATTTGTCTCCGCGCTGCGGATCGCATACTGCAGGTTCTGCAGCAAAAAATAGAAAATCCCGAACAAAAACAAACAGGCCGCCATCGTGCCGATGGACGCGAGGGAAAACATGCGGTTGCGCTTAAGGTTCTTCCCCCCCTGCCTGACACTATATACTACTGTACTTATTCTTGGCATATGCATATCCACCTTTTTGATCGCTGACTATAATTCCGTTTTTTACCGTGATCACACGCTTCTGCATCTGATCCACGATCTCCCGGTTGTGGGTGACGACAACGACGGTCGTACCCCGGCGGTTGATCTCCTCCAAAAGATGCATGATTTCCCATGAATTTTTGGGGTCAAGATTTCCCGTCGGCTCGTCGGCAAGCAAGATCACCGGGTTGTTTACCAAAGCGCGCGCCAATGCCACGCGCTGCTGCTCCCCCCCGGACAGTTCGTTCGGCATCGCCTTGCATTTGTCCGCCAGCCCGACCATAGCAAGCATCCTTGGTGTCTGGCGGTGAATTTCGCGCACCGGCGACTCGATGACATGCTGTGCAAAGGCAACGTTCTCAAACACCGTCCGGTCCGGCAGAAGCCTGAAATCCTGAAATACAACACCGAGCTTCCTTCGGAACCTTGCCACCTGCCACCTGCGCAGCTTCTCCAATAGCTTTCCCGCCACGTAGACGCGACCGGAGGTCGGTTTGACCTCCCTAAGCATCAGCTTGATCAGGGTCGATTTGCCGGAACCGCTGTTGCCCACAATAAAAACAAACTCCCCCTTGCGTATCTCTATGTTCACATTTTTTAATGCCGGTATCCCTCTTTGGTACTCTTTTGATACGTTTTCAAACAGGATGACCGGCACGTCAATGTCCTTTAGCTGGCTTTCCAAATCGTAACGTGCACTCAATTTCCTCGTTCCTTTCTCTTTCCCTTGCGTCCAAAGGTTCTCCATGCCCGCCCGGACAGGCCGCGGCAGGGTATTCAACAGACGGAAACCGCGCCGTACTGCCCCGCATCCGCCTCTCACAAATGAAGGAAATGCCGATACCGGAAATCCCTCTCCCGGCATCAGCATCTTTCCCTAAAATTCCTGGTTCTCCATATATTTCATATATTTTACCACCATCAGCGCGATCTTGAAGGTGATGGCATCGTCAAAAACGCGCAGGTCAAGGTTCGTGCTCTTCTGCAGCTTATCCAGTCTATACACAAGTGTATTGCGATGGATGTAGAGCTGCCTTGAGGTTTCCGAGACATTCAGGCTGTTCTCAAAAAACTTATTGATCGTCGTCAGCGTCTCCTCGTCGAAATCATCCGGCGATTTGCCGTCAAAAATCTCGCGGATGAACATTTTGCAAAGCGGCATCGGGAGCTGATAGATGAGGCGGCCAATTCCCAGATTGCTGTACGCGACAACATTGCGCCCGCTGTAAAAAATCTTGCCGACATCAAGCGCCATCTTCGCTTCCTTGTAGGAGCGCGAAACGTCCTTGATCTCATTGACGATCGTGCCGAACGCCACATGTGCCTTCGTCATCGCCTCCGTGTTCAGCATATCCAAAATGACCTTTGCCGTCTTTGTCATATCCTCATATGTTTCGTTCGGCTTCAATTCTTTCACGAGAATGATATTCTTCTCGTCCACCGCCGTGATAAAGTCCTTGGTCTTCCCCGAAAAAAGACCGCGCACGGTCACAAGCGCATTGGTGTCTTTCTCGTTCTTCGTCTCAATGATGAACACCACCCTGCGCACGTCCGTTTCAATATGCAGCTTTTTCGCGCGGTTATATATATCCACGAGCAGCAGATTGTCAAGGAGCAGATTCTTGATGAAATTGTCCTTGTCATAGCGCTCCTTGTAGGCAACCAAAAGATTTTGGATCTGGAACGCCGCCAGTTTCCCGATCATGTACACGTCATCGCTCTCACCGCGGACCAGAATGACATATTCCAACTGGTGCTCGTCAAACACCTTAAAAAACTGAAAACCCGAAAGCACCTGGCTGTCCGCCGGTGAATCCACAAACGCCAGCACCGCACTCTCATATTCCTCCGCGTTGCCGACTGTCGTCGCGAGCGCCTTCCCCTCCGTGTCCATGACACAGATGTCCACGCGCGTGATCGCCTTTAAACCTTCTATCGTATTCTGAAGAATCTGATTTGAAATCATAGGGGGACACCACACCTTTCTGCGTTACTGCAAATATGAAAGAAACTTCCCGAATCTTTCACATATACAAGTTTACCATTTTTCTCGGAAAAAGTAAATGAATTTTCCGCAAAGTTATTAAATTTCACATTTCAGACACCAAATCCCATGCCGCCAAGAACCTTTGCATCAGCAAAACATAACTCCTATCCGTCAGGAAGCGGCAGCCGGCTCCCCACGGTCTAAAAAAGCTGCCGCACCAAAATTAGTGCGACAGCCCCTTCACTCTTCTTCCACTGTTCAACAGATTAGTGTGTGATGCACTGCTCTGTCTCTTTATCAAAAATATGCATCTTGGAAAGGTCGAGCGCGATCTTGATCGTATCGCCCGGTCTTGCCGTCGTGCGCGGATTTACACGTGCGGTAATGCTGAACTGGTCAACATCAAAGTACAGGAATACTTCGGCACCGAGAAGCTCGTATACCTTCACCGTAGCCTCGATGACACTCTCCGGCGACTTGCTGATGAACGTCTCCTCATCCTTTACATCCTCCGGGCGGATACCAAGGACAACCGTCTTGTCCTCGTAGCCGGACGCGATCAGTTTCTTTGCTTTCTCCTCCGGAACGCGGATGGAATGGGAACCAAACATAAGCACCACATCGTTGCCGTTCTTTACAACTTTGCAGTCGATGAAGTTCATCTGAGGAGAACCCATGAAACCTGCAACAAAGAGGTTATCCGGCCTGTCGTAGAGGTTCTGCGGGGTATCCACCTGCATGATGACACCGTCCTTCATAACAACGATCCTGGTACCGAGTGTCATAGCCTCTGTCTGGTCGTGTGTTACATAGATGATGGTCGTCTCCAGTCTCTGGTGGAGCTTGGAGATCTCAATTCTCATCTGGACACGGAGCTTTGCGTCAAGGTTGGAGAGAGGCTCATCCATAAGGAAGACCTTCGGGTTGCGGACGATCGCACGGCCCATCGCCACACGCTGTCTCTGACCACCGGAAAGAGCCTTCGGCTTACGGTCTAAGAGATGTTCGATATCAAGAATCTTTGCTGCCTCATGTACTAACTTGTCGATCTGGTCTTTCGGGGTCTTTCTCAGTTTCAGACCAAAAGCCATGTTATCGTATACTGACATATGTGGATACAGAGCGTAGTTCTGGAATACCATCGCGATATCTCTGTCCTTCGGCTCAACATCGTTCATGATCTTATCACCGATCCAGAGCTCACCGCCCGTGATCTCCTCAAGACCTGCGATCATACGGAGCGTCGTGGACTTTCCACATCCGGACGGACCAACGAAAATGATGAATTCTTTGTCCTGTACTTCAAGATTGAAATTTTTAACAGCGACAAATCCGTTCGGATAGGTCTTGTTAATATTCTTTAATGATAAGCTTGCCATTTCTGTTCCTCCTCATTTCCTTTAATTAAACGAAGTTGCTTTGCGCCAATTCCTCGGCTCAACCGTCTATTCTTATTTTACAACAAAAAAAACAAAAAAACCATAGGGCAATTACACAAATAACGTTTTGACATTTTGTCTAATTTGCATATATTTAAGCCTCAGGGCCGCCTTTATGCCAAAGTTTTGTTACTTTTTCCGAATTTACTGTTTATATTCAATGAATCCTTCCCCCATGACTTCCCGCACATCGCTCACAATCACAAAGGCTTTGGGGTCGATCCGGTGCGTAATCTCAAGGACTTCTACCATCTCCTTCTTCGAGACCACGCAAAACAGGACTTTCCTGTCCTTGTTCGAGTACATCCCCGTAGCGGAAAGCCCTGTCACGCCACGGTCAATCACATTGAGGATGCGCCCGGAAATCTCCTCATAATGGTCCGATATGATGTATGCCATTTTCGCGAATTTCATGCCGTCCATGATGCCGTCCGAGACCTTCGCCACAATGTACACGGAAATGATCGCGTAAAGTGCTTTGTTAATGCCAAAGACAAACACGCCGGTCACGACCACGATACCGTCCACGATATTGAGCAGCCTTGGCACCGAAATATGTTTCAGCTTTACATGCAGCAGCATGCAGAGCACGTCCGTGCCTCCCGTCGTTGACATTGTCGCAAGCACCAGCCCCATCCCCGTGCCCGCGATCACACCGCCGAAAACGCAGGCAAGCAGCGCATCCTCCTCAAAAACCGGGATGTATGGGATCAGGTAGATAAACAGCGACAACAGCCCTGTCGCGATCAATGTTCTTAAAATAAACTTTTTCCCAAGCAGTTTCCAGGCCAGGATCAAAAGGGGAAGGTTGAACGCGAGATTTGTCAGCCACACCGGTATCTCGACCGGAAGAAATTTCCCTGACAGATATTTGACCGAAATCCCGATTCCCGTCACGCCCCCCGTGACCATACCCGCCGGGTCGTAAACCCAGTTGACCGAAGCGGCAATCAAAAACACGCCGATCACAAGCGCGATCCAGTTCCTTATTTTGTGCCCTTCCCAATCTGCCAGCATACCCTACCTCACTTTATCAATTTTTACTATAATCACCGCGGACGTACACGGTTACCCCCGCGTCCGCCAAAATCCCGCAGCCGTCCTCCGGCGCGAGATACAAATGGTAACGCACGACCGAGTTTCCCCGCTTGAACAGTTCCCCCGTCGTCAGGCTGACAAGCCCCGCCGCCCCGGTGACCGCCGCACTGCCGCTGTAGAGAATCAGCTCACTTCCCGAATACAGTGAAAGTCCCTCCCCGCGGGAAAGCACTACCTTCGAAAAACGCGATGCACTGCCGCCGCCTGTCTCCGAAAGCCTCTCCTCCAGATACGACCTTGTGACCAGCGGGTCGCCCGCCGAGCCCGGCACACCGCCCCCCGCGCCCTCCGCCCTGCCTGCCCTGTAACAAAAGCTTCCGACAAGCGCAAGCACAAGCACAAGGAGCACCGGCTTTTTGTATTTTCCCGTCTTCATGGTTCGTTCCCATCTCCTTCTTTCCACCGCTACAGACCGCTGCCCGCCATCTGCCGCCTCGCAGCGTTCTCATCCAGCCGGTAGCCGTCGCTCTCCTGCTCCCCCGCAATCTTCTGCGCCCGGATATCCTGTACGCGCAGCATCCCAATCGTCTCCGCATAATAAGAAAGCCCCGCATCCCCCGAAGTCCCAAATTTCTCCCATGCCTGCCTTGCCTGCGGGCTCTTTGCAAAGAATAGCATAACCTCCTGTGTGGGAACATATTCTTCCCCGTTTTTGGTACACCACAAAGCAAGCTCATCCTCCGTGCAGGTCACGGACGACTTAAAGCTGCAAAAAAGCATATCCGAAAGCACCTCCGAGAGAACGCCCGCCACCTGCTCCTGTCCCATGTACTCGGGAAGTATGCCGATCTCGAACATCTGGGGCAGCGCCGGGAACTGCGCCGCCAGCCTGCGGTAACGTGTCTCCCCAAGCACAACGCGCGTGTCCGGCGGGAGTGTGTAAAAACTTAAAGAACCCGCCCCGGCATCCAAAACACTGATGAATGCCTCCGGCTCATCTTTCAGCACATAAAAAATATCCAGCCGCACCGCCGCCGGGGCAGCCTTTCCGTAGAGTTCCCCCTTTTTCTCCCGGATATCGACAAAGCCGTCTCCCTGCCCGCCCTGCGGATACTCCCCGTTTTGGTACGCCTCCGCAAACGCAAGGATTTCCTCCGGCACGGCAAAAAATTTCTGCATTGCATAGTATCCCCCAAAAAAGCCGACACTCGCAAATAAAAGACCGAAAATCAAAAAAATGCCCGTCAACGCATGTCTCTTCAATTTACATTCTCCTTTTCTGTAAAGGTGAAAAACCGCCGACACCTGCCGCACCGAGACCAGTGCAGGAAACGCTTTACCCGCGTTTCCCTATAAGTATACGTTGCCCACAATTTTCTGTCAAGCGGGAAAGTTTTTCTTTGCATATTTTCCGCAAAAGACCTATAATGGCAATAAATCCGCAGAAAGGAAAATATTATGCAGCACAAGACCGCACTGATCACCGGCGCATCCCGTGGAATCGGGCGCGCCATTGCCCTAAAACTCGCCGCAGCGGGCTACGACATTACCATCACGGCATCAAAAAGCAGGGACGAACTTTCCGACGCGGCAGAGGAAATCCGAACCATGCACGTTGCCTGCCGCCCGTTCCTCGCCGATGCCTCCTCCTACGAAGCCATGCGGGATGTTTTCGGACAGCTCTCCTGCGACTGGGGCACACCGGACATCCTCATCAACAACGCCGGTATCGCCTCGCTCGGGCTTTTTACAGACTTGGAGCCATCCGAGTACGCGCACATCATCAATGTCAACCTTTTGTCCGTACTGCACTGCTGCCATCTTGCCGTTCCCGGCATGGTGCGCCGGGGCAGCGGCAGCATCGTCAACATCTCCTCCGTCTGGGGCATCTGCGGCGCATCCTGCGAGGCAGTCTACTCCGCCGCCAAAAGCGGGGTGAACGGTTTTACCCGTGCCCTTGCCAAGGAGCTTGCACCCGCAGGCATTGCCGTCAATGCACTCGCCTGCGGCGTAATTGACACCGAAATGAACCGCGCCCATCTTGACAAAACGGAACTTGCCGCACTCTCGGACGAAATTCCCGCCGGGCGTATGGCAAGCTGCAGGGAAGCCGCGGATGCCGTGTGGCAGTTAATCAACAGCCCCGCCTACCTGACCGGGCAGGTGATCGCGTTTGACGGGGGTTTTCTGTGAGGCATGCGGGCATCCGACACGGATTTTTGGACATTCCCCACTCAATTAAGGAGGCATAACATGAAAAATTTTATTTCCGAAAACAATATCATTGATTTTTTCGGACACGAAGGCAGGGATTTTCTCGACGCGTGCCGCAGCGCGGGAACGTTCGCGGCAGCTCCGGGGAAGGAGCTGTATTACGAACTCTACCAGAAAGAGGATGCCGGCACAAAGAAATACGGCGGGGCGCGCGGCCTTCTCGTGCTCTGCCACGGCTACACCGAAACCTGCACAAAATATCACGAATTAATCTATTATTTTCTCCGGCGCGGATATTGTGTGCTCACCTACGACCACAGGGGTCATGGCAGGTCGTTCCGCGAAGTAGAAAATCCCTGCAAGATCCATGTGGAGGATTTTGACGCGGATTATGTCGGCGACCTCCACCGCATCGTCGAGCAGGTGGCGCTCCAAAAATTCCCGGGACTTCCCCTGTTTTTATACGGGCACTCGATGGGCGGATGCATCGCGGCACGCTATATCGAACGGTACCCGGATATTTTCTCCCGCTGCATCCTCTCCTCCCCGATGTTCGGCATCAGGACGGGCGGGATTCCAACTTGCTTTGCCCTTTTCCTCTCCCGCTTCATGAAATTTGCAAGGCAGGGCAAACGCTACACTATAGGACAGCACGACTTCTTTCCGGACGAGGTTTTTGAGAAAAGTGCCGCCACGAGCCGCGCACGCTTTGACCGTTACAACGAACTGAGGAAAACCACACGGGAATTCCAGCTCGGCGGCGGGGATTACTGTTGGCTCTACACCTCGCTGAAGGCAGCGGCAAACGCCGTTTCCCCGCGTGAAACCGCAAAAATAAAAACGCCGGTCCTGCTCTTTGAGGCAGAGAACGACGTTTACGTGCCCCGCGCGCGCATCGCGGCTTTCCGGAAACACCTGCCCGGTGTGCAGTACCATGCTTGGCGCGGTACAAAACACGAGATCTACAACAGCCCGGACAGGATCATAAAAGCGTACTACAACGAAATATTCCGTTTCCTGGGAAATGTGTAAAACACCGGACGGCACACGGCAGACCCGCATGTCAAACCGCAGCGGCATGGCCGGAAACGCAGAAAAACTACAGCATTTTCTTTTTGCGCAGCACGATCAGCACCATAAGCACGATGACGACCGTCATCGTCGCGACGATCGCAAAACCGAACGGATGTGCAGCAAAGGGGATGCTGCTGTTTTTGACGTTCATCCCGTAAAAACCGGAAATGATCGTCGGGATCGCCATGATAATAGTGATGGTAGCCAGATATTTCATCACATTATTCAGGCGCTTGTCAATGATAGAGGAAAGCAGTTCCCTCGTACCTTTAATGATATCACGGTAGATTGAGGTCATCTCGATCGCCTGCTTGTTCTCGACAATGACATCATCGAGCAATTCCTGGTCATCCGGGTACTGTTCCAGACGCTTGTAGCGCGTGAGGCGGTCAAGGACAACACCGTTTGCCCGCAGGGAAGTCGCAAAATACACGAGCGTGGATTCCAGCTCATGCAGCTCAATCAGGTCAAAGTCCTCTGTATCCCCCTCGACCTTCCCCTCGATCGCAATCCGCTTTTTATCAATAATGCGAAGATTATTTTGGTAAAGCGCCGCGATGCGGAACAGGATCTGATACACAAAGCGCATTTTCTTTTTCGTGCTAAATTCCTTCATCCGCCCCCTCTGGAAAAACTGCAGGATCGGGGTTTCCTTGCCGCATACCGTGATAATATGCTGCTGGGTGAGGATGATACCGAGCGGGATGGTCGTGTAGACCTCCTTCTCATGCCGCAGTTCCGTTGTCGGGATGTCGACAAGGATCAGCGTGTAACCATCCTCCAGCTCGATTCGGGCGCTTTCCTCCTCGTCGAGTGCCGCCATCATATCCGCCGTATCGACCGGCACGCCCAGCATTTCACACACCTGCTCACATTCCTGCGCATCCGGGCTCACCATGTGAACCCAGCAGCCGGACGCGGCGGTCGTTTCCTCATGTATGATGTTATTGTCCGTCATGAAAATTTTATACATGGCCGTGCCCTCCTTAAACTTAGAGTTCCAACAAATAAATTTCCTGTCCGCATGGCATTCCGGTTTTAAGCAAAATGCCTGCCGCACCGGTTCTCTTTCTTCCTTCTTTGCCCTGACACTGCCAAACACCCGATCCACGCAGACAGTCCGAGCCCTGACACTGCCATCCCTGCCGCAAGCCCCGGTGTGCGGTAGCGCAGTTCGATCCTATGCGTCCCGGCGGAAAGCGCCAGCGCGCAGAACATCGTATTCGCCCGCAGCACTTCCTGTTCTGCGCCGTCCACATATGCGCTCCATCCTTCGGAATACGGGATGGCAAGCACCAAGAACTTCGGCTCCGCCAAAGTGATTTCCCCCGTGATGCGGCTTGTTGCCGTGACCGCGTTATCATCGTGCAGGTCAACCTTTGTCAGCACTTCGCCCCCAAGTTCTTCCACTGCCCTATCATAAAGATCCATCGGCTGGCAGACGACCTTTACACTGTCAAGGCGGTACTCCCCGCTCCTTGGGAATGTGAGGGATATGGAAACACGCTTGCTTTCACTGTAGCCGAGATTGATCACAAAATCATGCTGCCCGTTATAATGGTCCTGCGACACACCCAGATATTTAAAGCTCTTTGTTAAAGTGTTCCCCGCCTCATCCTTTGCCGAGGCGAACATGGTCATCACCTGATCCTGATCCCTCCATGCGGGGTTCTGGTCCCAGTCATAATACAGGCCCGAAATCACCAGATATGTCTCACAGTCCGGCAGGCCGTCAAAGGTATAAGTAACCACGGCATTTTTCTGGTTGGTTTTAAAACCCTCCTCCGTCTTCGCAGTCTTCTTGCTGTTATAATTTTCGGTGATCTCCTGCTCCACGCCTGTCCACACAGGATCCACCGCCTCATATCCAGGGACAGGCTCTGAAAGAACCACTCCCTGGAGCATGGCTTCCTGTCTCGCAAGTGCTTCCAGTTCCAGAAAATCACCATGTAACATATAATTCTTATACGTATAGCCAAGCGGAAGTGCGGACAGGTTCCGGTAAACATGATATTGCTCTTCCTGCTGTGCGGGCAGCGACACCTTCTGAAAACCATAAGGCGCATATCCGTCTTCCTCCGCCCCCGTGACATGGTATTTTACGGCAGCGAGTGCACACAGCGCCGTCCGGTCATCCAGACCCATGTAGTTAAATGCCGAGCCCTGCGGTATATCGTGCTCCTCAAAATACTCGGTGACCGCGCCGTTGCCGAGGCTCCAGTAAAACTGCGTGTTGTGCAGTCCGCTTTTCAGGGAGACATTCGGAATCAGGTCACGCCCCGTATAGCGGAAAAATTCCGTCTCCCCAGCACTTGCCGCCACAATGGCATCCGTCTCCGATTTTGCAAGATCTTTCTCAAAGCGGCTCTGTCTCTTAAATTCCGAAGCGTAGTCCCCCTGCTCATTTGAGTAAGTATAATACGCTGTTGCACCGGCGTTGACAAGTACAAGGAAAAGCAAAACACTCTGCAGCACGGAAAAAACAAGCCGTGTATGGTGTTTCTTTTTATCCGCGGCATCCACATCTATAACATCCGTTTCTTTTTGCGTCTCCCTTGCCTGTTCTTTCCCATATTTCATGTAAAACCATGCTGCCGCTGCCATGCACAAAAGCGAAAGAGCCAAAACGGCAAGTGCCGTTCTCAAATTTGGCAGGATCTCCGGCGCGGCTTTCCGGCAGAGCAGGTAAGCCAGAAGACCATAAAATACGGAAATCCCCGCCACGGCCAACCGTCTTTTCCATCCCGCGTGAAAAAGTTCTTCCCATTCTGTCACTACAATAAAAGCCACCAGGGCACTGAACCCCCAGCCCCAGCGGTTGGAGACATACGCAAAGCCGTTCATCGCATAGCCCGCGGGCGGAAGCAGCAAAAACAGGGTGAGCAGTACAAACGCAACCCCCAGTGCCGTGCGGGATATTTCTGTTTTTCCGGATTCCCCCGCCTTTTGGGCATCCGCCGTGGAAGCAGTAAAATCCCCCCCGCATCCATCCGGGTATTGTGGCAGATTCCTTCTCCCTCTCCCCCGCTTCCTATGGCTGACCATCCCGGCAAACATGGAAACCACCGAAGGCACGGCAAGCACCGCATAGCCGAGTTTCGTCCACGCCCCAAGCGAGCCGTACGTGATAAGGCTTGGCAGGAACGCCCCATAATAGCGTCCGCTGTACAATTTTCTAAGCTCATATCCGGTGTTCAGGCGCGGGTTCCCCGCAAAACACTTCATGACCGGCAGCAGGATCATGGCTCCGAGCATTACACCGATGACCGCATACGCCGCAAGCTTTCCCACCTCCAAAAGCATCGGTTTTAAGCCTTTCCAGCCATAAATGGAAATCAGGCGGAAGACAACATACAACACCGTGAGCAGGACGATCATATAGAAAAAATAGAAATTACTCACCACGCTCACAAAAACACTCCCGACAAAAAGCCCCGGTTTTTTCTCCCGCCAAAGCTTCTCCACCCCGGTAAGCAAAAGCGGCAGATAGATCATAGGATTGATAAAATACGGATGCCTCACACCCGCAAACAGCACATAGGAACAGAAAATGTAGACAAATGTCCCGGCAAGCACCGCATGGCAGTTTGTCTTTCTGCGGTAAAAGCAATAACACGCAAAAGCAGCTCCCGCCAGATAGATGCGCAGCACGACCAAAGCCTCATAAAAGGCCAGCATATGCTCCTCCGGCACGAAAGCAGAAAACAATGTCAGCGGGTCGCCGATCACATAGTAATGCAGCGTCGTAAGCACGTCCGAACCGTAGCCGATGCTAAAACTAAAGCTTGGAAGTTCCAATGTATGCTCCACAAACAGCCGCGAAAAAACTTCCCGCAGCCATTTCGAATAGTATAACAAACCTTTGTAATGCTGCCGCCATCCATCCGGCAGCCATAAAAACGTGCGGTTGCCATTCCAGAAATACCGGAAAACAACCCACGACATGGGAATGAAAATTACCGTATATACTATTAAAAATTTTATCTTCTGGTATCTGTTGCCCTCCATCTCCCGCATTGGCTGCTCCCTTCCTCCAAACAATGGCTTTATTTCCTATTTTATCTTAGACCACGAACCTGCATTTGTCAATAGTGACCAAACATATTTTCTATGTTTTTCAGAAATGTTCCGGCGGCTGCCCGGACATCCGGAAAAATCAAACAGGGAATGCTTACCGCTGCCCGCACTCGGCTTTCACAGCATATTCCCTTCCCGCGCCCGTCTGCATAAAAAACACCGCAACAGCTTCCCTGTTGCGGTGTCCTTCCATCTTACTCCAAAGTATACGGCATCAATGCCACATGGCGCGCACGCTTGATAGCTGCGGTAAGCGCCCTCTGGTGCTTTGCACAGCTTCCGGTGATCCTTCTCGGAAGGATCTTGCCACGTTCCGAGACAAATCTCTTCAACTTGTTTACATCCTTATAGTCGATGCCTGCCCCAGACTTATCTGCGCAGAACACACAAACCTTCTTCCTTCTGCGGGTTACCCTTCTCTTCATGGAAGTATCGCCCTTGTCAGCGCCCTTTTCCTTATTGAATGGCATATCTATTTCCTCCTTATCGTTTCAATCTGCCCGCCATGACACACGGCGGTACAATCAAATGAAAACTGGTGGCACGTTACGTGCCCGTTCGATTTCCTAGTTAAACGGAAGCTCCTCGTCAATACCTTCCGGTACGTTCATAAAGCCGTCATTTACCGCTGCGCTAGGTGTCGGTCTTGCGGCCGGCTGCGAAAACGCGCCGCCATCGCCAGCCGACGATGCATTTTTACTCTCAGCGAACTCCAGCTCGTCCACCATGATCTGTACACTGTAGACCTTCTGCCCTTCCTTGTTCGTGTAGTTGTCATTCTGGATGCGCCCTACGACGACCATCTTGATCCCCTGCTTTAAATAGCGCTCCACGAACTCCGCCTGCTTTCCGAAAGCAGTGCAGTTAAAGAAATCGGCATCCGGCTCCCCATCGCGCTTAAACCTGCGGTCAACCGCGATGGAAAAACGTGCGACAGCGGTGGCACTTGCCCCCTGAGAATATCTGATTTCCGGGTCCCTTGTCAATCTTCCTACCAAGATTACTTTGTTCATAACGGAATTACCTCCATTGAAGATTCCTTACTCAGCGTCCCGTCTAATGCACAAAAATCTGATGACATTGTCCATGATACGAACTCTCTGTTCGATCTCATTTGGCGTTGTAGCATCAGCATCGAACTGGATGAAATAGTAATGTCCCTCTTTCATCTTCTGGATTTCATAAGCCAGCCTCTTCTTCCCGGCATCCTCCACATTCGTGATATTGCCGCCGAATCTGGTAACAAGCTCCTTCGCCTGCTCTACGACTGCCGCCCTGGCCTCATCCTCGATTTTTGCACTTACAACTAAGGCTAATTCATACTGATTCATAGTTGTCTGCACCTCCTTCTGGTCTCTGGCCCCCGAAAACGGGAGCAAGGAAAATATAATGTCTCACGAGGAGACAGTGTAACATAGATTTTTCCAAATTGCAAGCTTTTTTTGCGGTTTCCTTTTCTGCCTGACCCTTTCAAACTTCTCCCGGCAGTCAGAAAAGGGATATCCGCCGCAAAAAATGCTATCCGATTTATTGACATCCCCCGCCCTGTCCGGTAAGATACAGGTAGGAACTACCCGTCCCTTTAAAAACTGCCTGCCAATTTGTAACGAAAGGATTATACCATGAACCTAAAAGCCTTATGCGAGGGTATCGCCCTCCAGCCGGAATTGCAAAACGAAGTCCTAGCATACCACCAATCCACCGCTTTCCACAATGCCGAAAAAATTATAAGCGGTTTAAAAAGCATGGAAACCGAAGCAGCCACAAGGGAGAAATTAAAACAAATCCTTGGAAACGACAAAAAAGAAATTGGGATGCTGACCTGTATGCTCGTGTGCGCGACAGAACAGCACGCATGGTACCTTGAAAAATCCATCCCGGATTCCGTGTTTTGGGCAACCATGCGCTGCTTTACAAGATTTATTGCCGAATGCAAAAAAATAACCGGAAGTTTTGCGTTTGACCGCGAATGGTGGACGGCAAGACAGGTAAGCGGAACGCTATTCCGGATTGGGGAACTGGAATACGAGATGCTGCATGAGAACAGGAAACCGGCCGTCAGCATGCACATCCCTTCCGATGCCGTTCTGACTGCAGAAAACTGCGACCGGTCAATCGCGGAAGCAAAGCGCTTTTTCGCGGCGCATTTCCCGGAATACGCCGATGCGGATTATATCTGCGATTCCTGGCTTTTGTCCCCGGAATTATCCGCACTCCTTCCGGAAAATTCCCGCATCCTCGCATTCCAAAAAAGATTTCAGATCCAAAGAGTGGATTATTCCGGTGATGAATATACCGAATGGGTGTTTAAGACCAGGAGCCAATGCATCGCCGATTTTCCGGAGCAAAGCACATTGCAGCAAAATATGAAAAAATATCTGTTAGGCGGCGGGAAGATCGGGAGCGGGTTCGGGGTTTTGAAAGGTTGAAGCTTCTGCCCGTGCGCGAACCGATATTTTCCATTACTGTTCGTAGTCCCCGTGGAAAATCCCGGTCAGGTATTGATCGATCCCCGCCAAAAATCCGGTAAAGGATACTTTGAATTCCCCGTACCATTCGTTCTCATAATCGTAATACGCCACGGTTTTCCTCGTCGTATTCC
>ERZ808040.1284-NODE-1284-length-17437-cov-3.744470_pt1 | contig 17437 bp, 35 predicted proteins | sample MGYA00380191_ERZ808040 | MGnify/ENA primary metagenome ERZ808040 (study PRJEB31490, sample SAMN06133395) | mouse gut metagenome | isolation source: J6 | host: mice | place: China: Chengdu | collected 2015-05 ... | reverse complement strand
CTGTAGAGGTGGTCTCACAATGATTAACCGCGTCGTATTAGTTGGTCGTTTAACAAAAGATCCAGAACTTAAATATACACCAAGTGGCATTGCAGTGACACGCTTTACACTGGCAGTAAATCGTCCATTCACGAATCAGCAAGGACAACGTGAAGCAGATTTTATAAATTGCATCGCGTGGCGAAAACAAGCTGAAAACATTTCAAACTTTTTACGAAAAGGAAGTCTAGCTGGAATCGATGGGCGAATTCAGACGAGCAATTTTGATGGTAAAGACGGAAACCGTGTATTTATGACAGAAGTTGTTGCTGATCAGGTGCAGTTTTTAGAGACGAAGAAAGAACAACATCAAGGACAGCAGCAGTCTCAGCAACCACATCATCACTCAAATAACACAATGCCACAGCAAAATAATTACGGAAATCAAATGAATGAGCAGTATCCAATGCCGAACGATGACGATTTGCCATTTTGAGGGAGGTTTTATTATGCAAAGTTGGGAACAAATCACACTTGAAGAATTTGTAGAAGTCGAGCGTCCCGAGAAACTTATTTGTTGTTCGATGACCAAAAATTATCATTGGATACGTATTACGCAAGGGGACACACCTGAGCCATTTAAAAACAAAGTCAGTTTTGTACTAAACGAATTTGATTATTTGTATTTAAGAACGGCTGATAAGGACGAGTTACTGAACCAATTTAAAGGGACAATTCAACACGTACCCTTTAATTTTGGGAGGGAGGCAATTGCACAATGAATGCTAAAAAAACAAAAGCAAGACGTAAGCGATGGTTTAAGTCACGTGTAAGATATCAACGACGCGAGCAATTCAAAAAAGCATGGCGACAACATTTCGTAAACAAAGGGATTTTACCGAAAGAGTGAAGGTGGTAAGGACATGCCAGCAGTTTCAAGTGCAACACATATTTTATTTGAAGATAAAACGGTGAAATGGTTTTGGGAAGAAGATGAATTAATTAAATTTAGAGAAATGTGGAATGATGGAGTCCATATACAGGGTATAGCAACGGCATTGAAAACAAACAAAAGATCAATTGCGCTACTTGTAATGGACCAGGCAGAAAACAAGAAAATCAAACAACGAAAAACGGGTTTGTTCGGAAAAGAGGTCTAGTTTATGGCAATTCTTAATGCAGTAAAAAAACAACGTGTATTTGATTATACACAGGCAACTAAAAGGCAATTGTACAACATCGCAACAGATCCACAAGTACCTATGGGTAATCGATATGATGCTGTACGCGAACTACAGAGAAGGAGAAATACAGAAAATGCTAGATAAATCAGGACGAGATGAAATCATATTTGCCATTACATTATCAACGAAATATTCAGAAGCATATTTACAAACATTGAACGATAAAGAGCTGCTGAAACTATATGAAAGGGTAATGGCACTTAATTAAAATAAAGGGCGGTGAGCGATAAGTGGAGTACTTTGATGAGATTATCACCGAAGAAGACTACAAGATTGCCGAAAAGAATGGAATTAGTCGTGAGAATGTTTATCAAAGAGTAAATACTTACGTTTGGGATGTAGAAGATGCAATCACGATTCCAGTCCGCAAAAGAAAGTCGGATGAGGGTTGGGACGAGTGGAAAGAAATTGCATTAGCAAATGGTATTGATAAGACTTTGTATGTTGGAAGAGTACGGTATCAGGGATTTAGCCGAGAGGATGCAGCGACACGCAAAAGAAATAAACGACTGCATAAAAAATGGACGGATCGCGAATGTGAAATTGCTAAAGAAAATGGGATTGCTGGTAATGGAATGGCATTCCCAACGCAAGATTACGTTTAGGATGGTCGCGTGAAGATGCGGTAAGTGTGCCGAAAATGACAAAGGGTCGCGAGATTATAAAGCAGGAGGTAAAGAGATGACGGATAAAAAACGGTTGGAAGAGATAGTTGCTGTTGTAGAATCTCAAAAAGAATCAGTTAGAAAACTATCTCATAACGATTTAAACTGGCTTATCGAACAAGCTGAACGAGTGCAAGAGTTAGAGAAAGCGAATAAAGAGAATTATTGGATTGCAGCCGATTTTAAATTTGAAAACTTGAAGTTAGAACAACAAAACAAACGCTATCGTGAAAAAATCAATGTGGCTCTCGCACTTTTAGAAAGTGTGCCTTTTAGACAGTCAAAGGCAAGTAGTGCAGTTAAACACCTAAATAAAGCATTGGAGGAATCGGAATGAAAGACATGGTTATCCAAGCGCTACTAAACGAATTAACCAAAACACGAAAAACCTTAAAAACAGCGATAGGGATTTCAGAAGAAAAGACGGTGCAACATTATTTAAAGAGCCTTGAAAGAGATTTGGAAGAAACGATCTTAGCTACAGAAAAGACATTGGAGGAATCACAATGAAAAAACTATTACTAATCATCGCATCAGCTTTAATTCTTTTAACAGCATGTACAGAAGCTGACACAGTTAATCACAATATCGATAAAGCAGCAGATACATTTGAAGTTAATCGAAGAATTGTATTCTTTAATGGAATTACTGATTCGTACCTTTTAACGATTGAAGGTTTATGCTCACTTGATCCGCAAGACGATAAAAAGTTACGTGTTACATGCAAGACTGACAAGGACGAATACAAACGGCACTATCTTGGATTGAGCGACAACGTAAGTTATTTTGTCGAACAGATTGACGGAGCTAACGTTGATCCATTTCATTATCGTGTGATTTTTAGACCTGAGTCTATTATTCCAGATATTGATATCCAAACTAGCAAATAAAGGGGAGATTAGAATGAACATGCCAACAGTATGTGATTGTGGAGAGTTAGTTGAATTTGACGATATGAAGCCGATTGGTAATCAACTTTATTGTGAAGATTGCTATCAGGAACAAAAGAGTGAGGAGCAGGAGGACATACAACCACTCTACGAAATGCAAGATATTTTAGATAAAAGGATTATCAAAGAAAAGGGATTAGAATCATATGACCTACTAGAAGAAAAAATATTAGCACTGCAAGTAGAATTGGCGGAATGTGCTAACGAGTGGCGAGGGTTTAAGTATTGGAGTAAGAATCAAGAACCGTGCACGGAATTAAGTACTGGGATTTGCACTAATTGTGCAGGGACAGGAAATCAATTCTATGATGACTACGAGATGGAAAACGATGAGGACTGTCATGTTTGTGGTGGTGTTGGATTTACTTGGGAAGAAATTAAACAAGCATATTACGACAAAAATAAAGTAAACCACGAACGACAAAATAACGGCTACTAAAGGAGCGATCAACATGAAGTTGAACAAAGACGGAAAGGTGTGTTTGGAGTGTAAGACGGAATTAGCGAGACAATGGGGTAATAATTTTTGTGAAAGCTGTTTCAGACGTCTGCTAAAAGAAAGCTTAAAAAAAGAACAAAAAGAACATGCAGAGTAAATAAAAAAAGACAGGATTTCTCCCGTCCCAACTAAATTGATTATAACACAAATGGAGGGATCCTGTTGAGTAAATCAGTTATTAATTTACAAGAAGATGCAGTGTATATTGTCAAAAAAGGTAAGTTAACAAAAGTCACACCTAAAGAACATGGTCAAGATATTATTATTTGGAAGAATGGCGAGGTGTTAGACGTTGACCGAAGTCAAAGAATGAGGATAGAAGGGCAGGATGTTATATGAACGTACAATTAAGAGAGATTAAATTCGTCGAAGCATTGAAAGCAATTATCAATGGCGAAATAGACAACATTTACTTTACGCGTAGTGGTGTAGATATTAATAAGTTGACGCACTACAAGGTCGATATAAACGATATGGACCAAATGACATTTTACATTAAAGAAGAAGTATAGTCCTTACAGAAGAACTGACGGACATCATTCAAGCATTGCGCTTGTTTGATGTCCTTTTTTAATACATAAAACCAAAGGAGTGTTGCATATGCAATTACAGTTTAATTTACCGGAGATTGATAGAGTTAAAACAAAATTAGCAGTTGAGAAGGCTTTGGAAACATATCGACTATATTCGCTGCAAGTCCAGTTAGACAAACTACCATCTATTACTGCAAGTTATTCATTGGCACCAGCATCGAGTAATTTACCATCATCATCAACTGAACAAGCTGCAATTGCGAATGTGGAATACGAACAACAAAGAGTTAACTATCTAAACTGGATTGTGAGGGCAGTTAACCGTTTAAGTAAAGTAGAAAGAGAAATCATAGTAAGAAGATATCTAGAAGAAACCGAAGTGTTTGATTATCAAATTTACAATGATATCGGGATGTCCGAAAGTAGTTATTATCGCTTAAGAGGTAGAACATTTTATAAGCTGGCATTCGCATTGAAAATCGAAGTCTATAAGGAGGCGAGCAAAGAATGAAAGTTGTACAACCGATTAGAGACTTTGAAAAGGTAGAAGAGATTATGAGGCTGTTAAAAGGACAAAGTGAACGCAATTACTTATTGTTCATGGTCGGACTTTATACAGCTTTACGTATTTCTGACATCCTAAGGATTAGAGTAGAGGATGTGAAGAAAGATTATTTAAGCATCAGAGAACAAAAGACATCGAAATTTAGAAGAGTATATCTTCACAACGATTTAAGAAAGGCATTAAAAGATTATGTTGTAGACAAAGAACCGCATGAGTTCTTATTCAGAAGTCGAGAAGGTGGCAATCAACCAATATCCAGAGCAATGGCTTATAAGATATTAAACGATGCAGCAAAGGAAGTAGGTTTAGATTCAATTGGAACGCACTCAATGAGGAAGACGTTTGGCTATTGGGTATATAAGGACACAAAAGACGTAGCAAGCTTACAGAAGCTATTTAATCATAGTAACCCAGAAGAAACATTAAGATACATTGGAATCGAACAAGACAGCGTAGACTCGTTAATTAAGAATGCATTCAGGAATGCAAAGAGATAGCTGTCTATATTTATAGATATTAGTTAGCTTCAAAATGATGGTGTCAAACTCATTTTATAGAAATGCTATAAAGTATTGGTATAATGCGGTTAGTAGAGTATAGGGGAGTTTGACAAACCCAGTTTTAAAGCAAACCCAAAGGAGAGATGGAGAATGAAAATAGATAAGGTAAGAGAACGTATTGAAGAGCTGCAGGCATATGTAAATGCTTATGATGCATATGAACCTAATAATATGAAGCAATTGGCTATCAAGTTGTACGCTGAAACAAATAACGTTAGTGAAGTGGCCAAGGTGCTAAATGAGCAAGGTTATCGTAAGGAAGGGAAGTTGGTGGCTGGTAAACGAGCGCAAGTAAAGATTAGTAGCAATGATGTAACTGATATGTTGGTAAGTGACGTTGATCCAGAGGATGAGCTGCACGAGATCGTGAAGAAAGTGTTGAACCAAAACAGAAGAAGAAAAGGTGTAATTGTATAAATAAATATTTGTGGGAGACATCTGACAGACTTTTGACAGAAAGATGAATGAGCATTAGGTTTTACCCGTGTAATAATAGTATTGTGGATGTTTTGAAAGACATTCGCCATGCTAGTTCCTTCCTTCAAAGAGAACCATACATTAATGCAGCGATATAGTAATCAACAACGATGAAAGCGCGGAGCATTATAGTATGGTTCTTTGTCTTTAAATAAAGGGTTTTGTCATATCTTGGAGAAATGTATATCCAGGAGGTGATAAGATGTCTCAAAACAACAGCGGAAGAAACGTATTAGATGTGTCATTGGAGTTAACCAAGATGCATTTGGACAGTATGGTAATTGAAAGTTCGGAAGAGATTAAGGAGATCTATGCTGAATACTATTCATTAGTTTCGACATTGAAAGGAACCCACAATAATAAATTGAATGCCTTATTACCAGAAGAAATCAAAAACAAAATCAAGTAAATATTTTAATCAAAGGAGCACTCATCAGGGTGTTCCTTTTTATTATGGGGTGATAGACATTAGATTAGATAAAAAAGGTGCACACCGTGCTAACTACGAACGCAATCGTAAGCGCATATTAGCAACTGAAAACACCTGTGGTATATGTGGGCATCCAGTAGATCATTCACTCAAGACACCACATCCAATGAGTGCAACGATTGACCACATTATACCAGTAGCAAAGAATGGACACCCGTCAGACATAAGCAACTTGCAACTTGCTCATTGGACTTGCAACAGACAGAAGTCTGACAAGATATTCAAGCAAGGACATGAGACAAAGAAACAAGTAGTTGGTAATCGTAATCTACCACAAAGTATTAATTGGATAGATTACAACAAAAATACAGACAATAAAACAAGTAATAATAAAGGCAATAATGCAGATGAAAAGCATAGTGTTAAAAAGACAGTAATTAGAATTAGAAGGAAAGTAAATTAGGGGGGGCATAGGTACCCCTCCCATGTAGTTTTTGCCCTTCACGCTGTCACTGTGCAGATTTTCTCGTGCGACTTTTTGGAAGGAGTGAAAACATGCAAGGAATCGAGTATTTACGCAAGAAATTAGCTTTATATAGACAAGGCGCACTGTATCGTCAAAAAGTTTATGACATGAAAAATACCGACATCAGTCCAGGTATCACAATACCACCACAGCTAAGACAACAATATCAGGCATCACTTGGATGGGGTGCAAAAGCAGTTGATAGTTTAGCAGATCGATTGGTATTTCGTGAGTTTGCAAATGACAATTTTAATATCAATGAAATCTTCCAAATGAACAGTGCAGATATACTTTTTGATGATGCCAAACTATCAGCACTCATTAACTCATGTAGTTTTATCTATATATCTGAAGGTGATGATGATTTACCAAGATTGCAAGTTATTCAAGGGTCTGAAGCTACTGGAATTTTAGATCCTGTTACAAGATTGCTTACAGAAGGCTATGCAGTACTTAGTCGAGACGAATATGGCAATCCAGATGAAGAACTTTATTTTGTCACTGGTCGAACTGACTACTATGTGGATAATGAATTAGTTAATTCAGTTGAAAACAGCGCACCTGCTCCATTATTAGTGCCGATTATTCATAGGCCTGATTCAACAAAACCATTCGGCCGATCTCGAATTACACCATCTGCAATTTATTATCAAAAATATGCAAAGCGTACTTTGGAAAGAGCTGATATTACTGCAGAGTTCTACTCATGGCCACAAAAGTATATTTTAGGTTTGAGTCCTGAGGCTGAAAATCTAGATACATGGAAAGCAACTGTATCAAGCATGCTACGGTTTGACAAAGACGAGGACGGAGATGTTCCGAAAGCAGGACAATTTACAACTCCATCAATGTCACCATTCACGGAACAACTACGAACTGCCGCAAGTGGTTTTGCTGGAGAAACTGGATTGACATTAGATGATTTAGGGTTCCCAAGTGACAATCCATCATCTGCAGAAGCGATTAAAGCAAGCCATGAAACATTGCGACTTGCTGCAGAAAAAGCACAAAGAGACTTTTCAAGTGGATTTTTAAACGTTGGCTATTTAGCCGCATCTTTGCGAGATGGATTTGGATACAAGCGTAACCAGTTATATCAAACTAAGGCAAAATGGGAGCCTGTATTTAAACCAGATGCATCTACAATTTCCTTAATTGGTGATGGTGCAATTAAACTGAATCAAGCAGTGCCTGGTTATTTTAGTAATGATAATTTACGTGATTTAACTGGTATAGCAGGTGAGAGCGATGAAAGTTGATATTGTTCCAGAATTACTAGAAAACATACAAAGAGACTTCAATTCAAAAGTGAGTAAAAGTGCAAAGCTAAAAAGTATACGCAATATCGTTGGTAATGGTACTGCAACATATGTACAAGCTAACGAGTATGCGATTGAGGTTGGCAGAATATTAGCGGAAGTTTTTAAAACTCATATCAAATCTGATGTATTACCAGATGGACATATGTATTACAATATCGCAGAAAGAATTTTAGTGCCTACATTAAGCAATAATCATATAATGGTGACAAAACTGTCGGCAGAGGTACAAGCGCATTTAAACAAGTCTATAGGGTTAGGTTTAAAAGGCATTGAAGCGCAGATTAATAAACCACGAATTGAGAGTATTATCAATCGAATTACCGCTGAAGAAACATTTGATGATGTTGCATGGATATTAGATGAGCCTATCATTAACTTCACACAATCATCTGTTGACGACACAATCAAAGCCAATGTTGATTTTCAAGGAGAATCGGGGTTGAGTCCTACAATCATTCGTGTTACAGATGGTTTGAAAGCTTGTAAGTGGTGTAAGTCAATGGCAGGCATTTATAAATATCCAAATGTACCTGAAGATGTTTATAAAAGGCACGATAGATGTAGATGCACAGTAGAATACGATCCAGGCGATGCAAGAAAACAAAACATATGGACAAAAGAATGGAGGTCGTAGACAAGGGGATGTTGTAGATGAGTACAGCTACAAGAATTGGAGAACAAACTCCTACAAGATCTTCAATATTACCTTATGACAAATCATTAGGCGCTGAAGCAATAACCCTATATGAAAAATCAGGTCGTGAAGCATTCGACTGGCAACGTTTTTTAATAGATGCAATTTTAGCAAAAAATGACCAAGGTTTATGGGTACATATGAATTTTGGTTATGCGGTCCCACGTCAAAACGGTAAAAACGAAGTAGTCGCAATTCGAGAATTAAAAGGATTGGAAGATGGGGAAAGGATTTTACATACAGCCCATCGAACCACGACAAGTGCAGCTGCATTCAATCGGATTTTATCTATTCTTGAAGAAATGGGTTATGAAGAAGATACAGATTTTCATAAAATCAAAGCAACTGGACGAGAAAGTATTGAATTACATGGCGGTGGTCGTATTGATTTTCGAACACGTACATCTACAGGTGGACTTGGCGAAAGTTTTGATTTACTAGTCATTGATGAAGCGCAAGAGTACACAGATGACCAACGAAGTGCTTTGATGTATACAATTGCTGCAAGTCCTAATCCACAAACGATTATGACAGGTACTCCACCTACCCCAATATCAAGTGGTACGGTTTTTACAACTATGAGGGATAACGCTTTATATGGTGCTTCAGAAGATACAGGTTGGGCAGAGTGGAGTGTTGACAAGCAATCTGATGTACGTGATAAGGATTTATGGTATCAAGCCAATCCAAGTTTAGGTTTACGTGTATCGGAGCGTAACATTCAAGCGGAAGTCGGAAATGATGATATTGATTTTAATATCCAACGTTTGGGATTGTGGATCCAGTACAACCAAAAATCAGCCATATCTGAAGGTGAATGGGAAGAGTTGCATGTTGATACTATACCAAAGTTAAAAGGTAAGTTATTTGTAGGTGTAAAATACGGTTATGATGGCACCAATGTTGCAATGAGTATTGCGGTTAAAACAGTAGATGATAAGATTTTTGTTGAGTCAATAGACTGTCAAAGTATACGTGCAGGCAATGGATGGATGATTCATTTTCTGAGAAATGCCGATGTCCAACAAGTTGTAATTGATGGTGCGAACGGACAACAAATTTTAGCGGAAGCGATGAAGCAAGCTAAACTTAAAAAGCCTGTTTTGCCTACTGTAAAAGAAATTATATTAGCAAATAGTATGTTTGAACAAGCATTATTTGCTCAAACAATCCAACATAAAAGTCAACCATCACTCTACCAGGTCGTAACTAACTGTGATAAACGGAATATCGGTACAAGTGGCGGATTTGGGTATCGCTCACAAATCGAAGAAAACGACATAGCACTCATGGAATCAATGATTCTTGCACATTGGGCATGTTCAGAAGCAAAAGAAGTTAAGAAGCAGAAAATAAGGTATTAGGGAGAAAACTGTATGGAAAGAAGACTAAACAATGCATTACCTAGTGAAATCAATACCTTTAATATAAAAATGGATTTCGAGGATCAATTAAAGAAAATAAATTTGTTAGCAAAGAATATTTGTTCATGTTGCGGTGGAAGTGGAAAGATACGTGCGATGCAAAGTATGGCTGTGTTTGGTGGGAAACCAGTAAGAGGACCAGACACTAAAGTAAAATGTAATAACTGTAACGGAAAAGGGGTGAAAGGCAATGGATAAACTAATTAAAGAAATCGCTAAGGAATTGAAATTGATTCGTAAGGAATTGGAGAAGTTGAACAAGGAGTGAGTTTAATGGACAATATATATATCGAAAAACCAAGAGAGGTAAAAGCTATTCAGTATAAGGGATATGATTCGCTATTCGAAATTGAAAAATTCATGGGTGATCACTTTGAAGAAGTATTGTTCAAACCCTTTTCAAAAAGGTTGATAATTTCAGAAGGTGAACCAGAAGTTGAAGTAGGAGACTACATTATAAAAGATAAACGAAAGTTGTTTTACTCATTGCCACAAAAGTATTTTGAAGCCATATATACCAAAGCAAATTAACACTCGTCTTTAAGCAATAGACGTTATAAACAGGCTTATTTTTTATGCTTATTTTTCGTTGGTGCAACGTTAAAGCACAAACCTATCGTGGTCGTTACCACGTAAATAAACGTAAGGGAGATATTAAAAAATGAACAGAAAATTTTTAGAAGAATTAGGTTTAGAAAAAGATGCAATCGATTCAATTATGGCGGAACACGGTAAAGCAATTCAAGCAGTTAAACCAACAGAAGACTATGAGGATTTAAAAAACACAAATGCCACACTTGAACAACAATTAGCAGATTTACAAAACACGCTTGATTCGAAAGAAACTGAATTAGGCACTCTTGAAGATTTAAAGAAAGAAATTGCATCTCATAAGTTAGACAAGCTGAAAACAAATATTGCAATTCAAGCAAACATCCCCCTTGAACTTGCTAATCGGTTATCAGGAGAAAACGAAGAAGAGCTTAAATTAGACGCAGAAAAGATTGCGGGGTTTGTTAATAAGAAAACACCGTTACCTTTAAAGCCAACAGAACCACCTGTAGATGATAAAGATGCAGGATTAAAACAAATGTTAAAAAATATGAATGAACAATAAAGGAGAATGTTAATATGTCATTAAAATCAGGAGATTTATTCCCAGAAAATGTAGTATCAGATATTTTTAATAAGGTAAAAGGACACTCAACACTCGCACGACTTTCTAATCAACAAGCAATTCCATTTGCTGGGGAAAAGGAGTTTATTTTTAACCTTGAAGGCAATGCTCAAATCGTAGGAGAAGGAGAGCTGAAAAAAGACGGAAAAGCTGTCATGGATTCTCGTGTAATTAAACCAGTTAAGATTGTTTACCAAGCGCGAATCACAGATGAATTTAAGTATGCAGCATTAGAAAAGCAATTGCAGTATATGAAAGCATTCGTAGACGGATATGCAGTTAAAATTGCACAAGCATTTGATATTGCAGCACTTCATGGTTTAGAGCCACGATCTATGACAGATGCATCATTTAAAGCTACAAATAGTTTTGACGGTTTAGTAACTGATAATGTTATTGAGTATAACGCAAGTACAATTGAAGATGATATGGAAACTGCTGTACAAACTGTTGTCATTGGTGACGGCGATGTAACAGGTATGGGACTATCTCCACAAGCGGCAGCAGCACTCGGAAAAGTAGAAGTAAATGGAGTTAAACAATACCCTGAGTTTCGATTCGGTGGTCGTCCAAGCGCATTCCATGGCATGTCTGTTGACGTTAATAAAACACTTACGATGGTTGGAGAAGCTGCAGAAAAAGACCATGTACTTGTTGGTGATTTCGATAACTCATTCAAGTGGGGTTATGCAGAAAACATCCCTCTTGAAATTATTGAATACGGTGATCCAGATGGATTAGGTCGTGACCTAAAAGCATATAACGAAATTCTATTACGTGCTGAAGCATATATCGGATGGGGTATTTTATTACCGGAAAACTTTGCTCGTGTTGTTGAAACTGCAGAGGTAGGTGGTTAATATGCGCTATAAAAATATTAATACAGGGGCTATCATTGATAGTCCCTCTAAAATTATTGGAGCAGCATGGGAGTTGGTGGACGAAGTACAAAAAGCACCGAATAAAGAACCTGATCCTGTTGAAGAAGAATATGTCGAAGAAGAAGTTAACCTTGAAGAAATGACGAACAAAGAACTCGAAGCATTTGCAAAAGAGCATGGTGTTGAATTAAAAACGGAAGATAAGAAAAATAAAGATACGCGCATTGCTGCAATTGCAAAAGCATTTGAGTAAAAGGCGGTGTAATCATGACACCATTTGCAACAGTCGATGATTTAATGACACTATGGAGATCTTTAAAACCTGATGAACAACTACGTGCAGTTGAGTTGTTAAAAGTCGTTTCTAATCGTTTAAGGTTGGAAGCAGAAAAGGTGAATAAAGACATGGACTTAATGGTTTTGGAAAGCGTTGTATATGCAGATGTGGTTAAGTCCGTAACAGTTGATATTGTCGCAAGAACATTAATGACATCAACAGATCAAGAGCCGATGACACAGTATACTGAATCAGCTCTTGGCTATTCTGTTTCGGGGACGTTTTTAACACCTGGTGGTGGATTGTTTATCAAGCGTGATGAGTTAAAAGCGCTAGGTTTAAGGCGACAACGTTATGGGGTGATTGACTTTTATGGCGAAGATTAAAGGCATTACAGTGACGCTTATTAATAAAGTAGAAGTCGGCAAAGATCCGTTTAATAATCCAATCTATGAGGACTTGCCGATTGAAGTTGATAATGTTTTAGTAGCACCAACGCGAACCGAAGACATTGTGAATCAACTTGATTTAACAGGTAAAAAAGCAGTGTACACTTTAGCAATCCCAAAAGGCGATCCGCATAATTGGGAAGATGCTGAAGTGTTATTTTTTGGCCAAAAATGGCGCACGTTTGGTTTTGTCATCGAAGGCATTGAACATCTTATCCCGCTGGATTGGAACAAGAAAGTGATGGTGGAACGCTATGAGTAAAATGAAATTCGAATTAAACCGTCAAGGTGTTGCAAATCTCATGAAATCGAGTAATATGCAGACGATTTTAAAAGGACATGCAACAGCAATCAGAAATCGTAGCGGTAGAGGTTATGAGCAGGATATTTATGTAGGTAAGCATCGTGCGAATGCTAGAGTATGGGCGGATAGCCAAGAGGCTAAGGGTGACAACATGGATAATAATACACTTTTAAAGTCGGTGAAGTAAATGATTGAGGTTATTATATTAGAGCATTTGAAAGCTAAACTGAACGAACCTGTCTATCTTGAAAAGCAAAACGCACATACAGGACCATATGTCTTATTCGAAAAGACATCAAGTGGGAAAGCGAATCATTTGCCTACAGCGACAGTTGCTTTTCAATCATATGCTGATTCGCTTTATAATGCTGCTGAGTTAAATGAAAGAGTAAAAAAAGCCGTTGAAAGCTTAATCGAATTACATGAAATTAGAGGTTTAACACTTAATGGTGATTACAACTTTACAGATACAAGAACAAAAGAATACCGTTATCAAGCGGTTTACGACATTCGATATTATTAGGAGGTTATCAAATGAGTAATGCACAAAACGTTTCAACTGCAAAACCAAAGATTGGCGGTGCTGTTTATTCTGCACCGTTAGGCACTACATTGCCACTTGATGCAGCAACAGAATTAGATGCAGCATTTAAAAGTTTAGGTTACATTTCGGAAGATGGTCTTACAAACGAAAATACGCCTGAAAGTGAAGATATTAAAGCATGGGGTGGAGATACAGTTGCAGTAGTGCAAACAAGCAAGGAAGATACATTTACTTACACTTTAATCGAAGCTACAAACGTTAACGTCTTAAAAGAAGTATATGGAGACAGTAACGTTACAGGGACATTGGATACTGGTATTACAATCAAAGCAAACAACAAAGAACTAGAAGAACATTGCCTAGTTGTTGATATGATTTTAAAAGGCGGTATTTTGAAACGCATTGTGATCCCAAGCGGTAAAGTGTCAGAAGTCGGAGAAATCAGTTATGCAGATGCAGATCCAGTTGGATACGAAACAACAGTCAAAGCAATTGCAGACACAGAAGGAAATACGCACTATGAATATATTCAAAAACCAACAGTAGAGGCAGGCGGTGGATTAGATGGTTAAGGGAACTACAAAATCAGGATTCGAATATGCGATTCCTAAAGAAAATTTAAATAACTATGAACTAGTGGAGGCATTAGGTGAAGTACAAGACAATCCTTTATTAATTGCTCGTACGATTGATTTGTTATTAGGTAAAGAGCAAAAAGAAGCGTTAAAGAACCACCTAAGAACAGAAAGCGGCATTGTGCCAACAGATCAAATTACAGAAGAAATCATGGAAATCTTCGAAAATGAAAAAGAAACAAAAAACTCTTAAACCTCGCTAGAATGATTAAAACAGACGAGGACGCATTAATATGCGACCTTGCTGAAACATATCAGATTTACGATTACAGACAGCTACCAGTACATTTGGTAGCTGTTTTTGCATTTGGTTTGAAAGATAATTCTCGAATCAAAATGAAGCTGAATGAACAGACCGTGCCAATGGAAACGATTTTATTGGCAAGCATTTCAGACAAATTAAGCACTTTAATTTGGTTTCAGACGGAGGACGGTCAAAAAGGCAAGAATAGACCATTTTCTTTGGTGGATTTATTTACCAACAAAAATAATCGAGAAACCAAAAAAGATGTAATCGTATTTAATTCCGGCGAGGACTTTGTAGATCAAAGGCAACGTCTATTGAAAGGCGGTGAGTAAATGGCAACTGAATTAGGTAAAGCATTTGTACAGATTATGCCATCAGCGCAAGGTATTAGTGGTTCGATTCAAAAGGTATTAGATCCAGAAGTAAAGTCTGCAGGTAAAAGCGCTGGAAATAGTTTGGCAACTTCAATTGGTGAGTCTTTGAGTGGTTTAGGTAAAACGATGACAAAAAGAGTTACCTTGCCTGCATTAGGTGCAGCGACTGCAGTAGGAGGGCTTGTTAGTGCCTTAGGATTTAAGCGATTAGTCGGTATGGATAATGCACAAGCAAAATTAAAAGGTTTAGGGGTCGAAGGTAAGCAATTAGACATTGTCATGAAAGATGTTAAAGGTGCGGTAACAGGTACGACACATACAATGGCTGATGGCGCTGACGTTGCAGCAGGTGCATTAGCTGCAGGAGTAAAAGAAGGTAAAGATTTAGAGCGATATATCAAACTAGTAGGAGATGCTGCAGTAGGATCGAATGCGCCAATGGGTGAGATGGCTCAAATTTTTAACCGTGTTCAAGGTAGCGGAAAGTTGATGGGTACGGAGTTAAGTATGATTGAACACCGTATGCCCGGATTTTCACAGGCACTTGCAAAACATATCGGTGTTGCGCCTGAAGAATTAGCGAAAATGGTATCTGCTGGAAAAGTCTCGTCTGCTGATTTTTTAAATACAATGGATAGTTATGCCGGTGGTATGTCTTCAGCGTATGCAGAAACGTTTAGCGGTATGAAAGATAACGTTATTGCAAATATCGGTATTATTGGAGAGGCATTGATTGGCGGTCTTTTTGAAGATGGTAAAGCCGGTATGGCACAGTTTCTTGATGTTTTATGATCTGATGGATTAAAAGAATGGGCAGCGCAAACTGGTGAAAAAATCAGAGAAGTAGCGCACAACATTATTGATGTGATTAAAGACATGAAAGCATGGTATGACAATTTATCTCCAGCGATTCAAGATTTAGCTAAAAAGATTGCATTGTTTGGTGGTATTGCATTGGTCGCAATTGGTCCTATCATGCAGTTTCTAGCCCCCATTGTCACGGCCATGCCCGCCATTATTGGCGCCTTTAAAGCACTTGGTGTGGTCATAGGTCTTTTAACAAGTCCGATTGGCTTAGTGGTAGCTGCGATAGTAGGAGCTGCAACGCTTGTTTATATTTATTGGGAGCCGATTAAGGATTTCTTTGTCAACATGTGGGAATCGATTAAAGAAATTACGATAAACATATGGGAATCCTTAAAGGAAGTTTGGTCACTTGCAGTAGAGCATTTAAAAATGGCATGGGAAGGCATTTCAGAATTTTTCACGGTTATATGGGAAATGATTACTGAAATATTTATGACGGTATGGGAACCAATTCAGGAAGCTTGGAACGCTGTTGCAGAATTCTTTAAGCAAATTTGGAATGACTTAGTTTTATTTACAAGTGAATTATGGTCGGATATTTTGCAAACTATGATGGACGTATGGGAAACCATCAAACCGATATGGGATATTGCAGCTGAATTTTTTAAGTTGATTTGGGATGTTGTCTTAATTTATTTTCAAACAGTATGGACAGCTATTGTAGAAGTAGTACGTGTTGCATGGGAAACGATTAAGTCTATTGTAGATGTAGTGATTGCAGTTGTGACACAAGTCATTATTGCTGCTTGGAATGTTATCTTATCGATAACTCAAACCGTTTGGAACGTTATTAAAACCGTTATGCAAACCGTTTGGAATGCGATTAAAACTGTTATTTCAACAGTGTTAAATGTTATTCAATCTGTTATTGTCACTGCGTGGAATGTGATTAAAACTGTCATCACGACAGTAATGAATGTGATTAAAGCAATCATCACTACTGTATGGAACATTATTAAAGGTAGCATCCAAGTTATTATGAGTGCAATTCGTGGCGATATTAGTGGAGTATGGAATGCGATTAAAGGAATTATTTCAAGCGTTCTGAATGGCATTCGTGCGACAGTTTCTGCAATATGGAATGGTATAAGAGCGCTAATTTCTTCAGTGATGAATGGCATTAGAAGTGTTATTTCTAGTGTGTGGAATGGTATTCTGTCATTAATTCGAGTTGTGCTGAATGGGATTAGAAGCGCAGTATCAAACATTTTTAATGGTTTAAGAAGCGTAGTAAGTAGTGCAATGTCTGGTGTAAAATCTGCAGTTAGTAGCGGAATGCGTGGGGCATTGAATGCAGTGACTGGAATGTTCTCGAACTTTAAAAATGCTGGTAAAAATATCGTTGGTGCGATTGCTGACGGTATTAAAGCTGCTATAGGTAAGGTCACTGACGCTATGAAAAATGTAGCTCAAAAAGCACGTGATTTCTTGCCGTTTTCTCCACCAAAAACTGGTCCTTTAATGGACATTATGGATGTCAAATGGGGAGAAACAATTGGTGCAGGCATTGAAAATGGAGAAGGTGAAGTTGCAATGGCAATGGATAGCCTGCTTGATTTTGATTTACCACAACGTGCAACATTCAACAATCCAAATTTAGCGCATTATGACAAAATGAATGCACAACAAACTCAACCAATTATCATGCAGGTAGATGGCAAGACATTTGCAAAAATCATGGGCGATTATAACAGCGAAGAAGGCGGAAACCGTATTCGTAAATTTGAAAGGGGGCTTGCTTGATGTTCGGTATTAAATTTAATGGACTACACTCATATCACGACATGGGCATCACATTAGGAATAGAACGTGAT
>ERZ808040.1282-NODE-1282-length-17448-cov-4.628001_pt1 | contig 17448 bp, 21 predicted proteins | sample MGYA00380191_ERZ808040 | MGnify/ENA primary metagenome ERZ808040 (study PRJEB31490, sample SAMN06133395) | mouse gut metagenome | isolation source: J6 | host: mice | place: China: Chengdu | collected 2015-05 ... | reverse complement strand
TCGGGGTTGGTGATGGCCTGGCGCTTGGCCACCTGGCCCACCATGCGCTCGCCGTCCTTGGAGAAGGCCACGACGGAGGGGGTGGTGCGGTTGCCCTCGGCGTTGGGGATGACGACGGACTCGCCGCCCTCCATGACGGCCACGCAGGAGTTGGTTGTACCAAGGTCGATACCAATAATCTTAGACATAAAGCAGTTCCTCCAATAGATCGAAAATTCTTTTTTACAAACTCAGGTTTGGGCGCGCCCGGCGCACCCGATTCAGTTGGCGACCTTTACCATGGCGAACCGGACGACCTTATCGCCGGATCTGAAGCCGGTCTGGAAGACGTCCACAATGATGTTCTCGCCAGCGCCCTCGTCCTCCACGTGCATCACGGCGTTGTGGAGGTTGGGATCGAAGGGCTCGCCCAGGGCGGGGATCTCCTCGATGCCCAGCTTGGCGAGAACCTCCTTGAGCTGGGTCATGGTCATCTCCACGCCCTTCTTGTAGGCCTCGTCGGCGGTCTCCTGCTTGAGGGCCCGCTCCAGGTTGTCGTACACCGGCAGGAAGGCCGCGGCGGTGTCCGCCTTGGCGTCCGACCAGGCGGACTCCTTCTCCTTCTGGCTGCGGCGGCGGTAGTTGTCGTATTCAGCGGCCAGGCGGAGAAATTTGTCCTCCTGGTCGGAGAGGTTCTTCTTGAGGGCCTCCAGCTCCTCCAGCAGGGGGTTGGGAGCCTCGGCCTCCGTCTCCTCGGTGGGGACGGCCTGCTCGGTCTGCTCTTCCGGGGTCACGTCCTCCGGCTTTTTTTCCTTCTTGCTCATGGGATGCATTCATCTCCTATTTCTCGTCGTCCCTGCCCTGGGGCAGTTCACCCTGTCCAAACAGCCGGGAGAGGCCCTCGGCCAGATAGGACAGGCGGGCGGTTATCTTGGCGTAATCCATCCGGGTGGGCCCCACCACGCCGATGACACCCCGCATGCCGTCGCCGATGTCGTAGCTGGCGACCACCACGCTGGTGTCCTTCAGCGCGTCGGCCACGTTTTCCGGGCCGATGAGGATCTTCATGGGATCGTCCTTGGGAACGGGGAAGCGGGCGGGGTCGGCGTCCTCGGAGAGGTAGCTCATCAGCGGCTGCGCCCGCTCCAGGCGGCGGTACTCGGGCAGCTCCAGCAGATGGGCCAGACCCGAGGTGTGGACGGTGCGCTGCTCCAGGCTCTCCAGCACCTCCATAGCGAAAGACACCACTAAGGAGATAAGCCCATAGGCCTCCCCGGCCGCATGCTGGGCCACCCGCATCAGCTCCGGGGTGATCTCCTCCAGCGTCAGGCCGGTAAAGGTGGTGTTCAGCAGGGTGTTGAGCATCTGAAGCTGGGCTTCCGTCAGGTCGGAGGGCAGGCGGATGAGCCGGTTACGCACGATGTCCGTGTCGGTCATCACCACGATGATGAAAGCGTTGCGCTCCACCATCAGCAGATCGAACCGCCGGATGGTCATGCGGCTCAGACCGGAGGAGAGGGCGAAGGAGGGGTAATTGGTGAGCTGAGACACCACCCGGCCCGCCTGGTCCAGCACACGGTCCAGCTCCTGCATCCGCATGGCCAGGGCCTGGTTGATGCGCTGGGTCTCCTGGAGGGAGAGCTTGTGCTCCTCCATCAGCTCGTTGACATAGAGCCGGTAGCCCTTGGGCGAAGGGATGCGCCCGGCGGAGGTGTGGGGCTTTTCCAACAGGCCCATCGCCTCCAGATCCGCCATTTCGTTGCGGATGGTGGCGGAGGATACCTCCATATCGATGGAGGCGGCGATGGCCTTGGAACCCACCGGCTCCGCCGACTGGATGTAGCTCTCGATGATGGCGCGGAGAATCCGTTTTTTGCGCTCTGTTAAATCCATTCCGGCCACCCTTTCACAATGTTAGCACTCAAACTATCTGAGTGCTAAAGATAATGTAGCACCGTCCCCCGAAAAAGTCAAGTGTTCTGGATGTAAATTAAATGTGAACGTAGAAAATTCAGCAGGCAAAGGGGTGGACTGCAAGTTTCTGGCGTTGACGGGGCGGCGGAACAATGGTATTCTATGTAAAAAAGGAGGGGTGAATCCGTGGACGAGGGCCGAGACTTCACGATTATCGACTATGAGGACCGCTACAAGCAGGCGCTGGAGGACATCTCCCTGCCCTGGCTGCTGGAATACGACCTGCTGGAGCCGGTGGATCTGGAGATGCTGGCGGAGCCCCACCGCTTCCTGTCCGGCGGCGGCCGGGTGCTGCTGGCCCGCTGGGGGGAGGAGATTGTGGGCATGGTCATGCTGGAGCTTCAGGGGAAGGGCCAGTGCGAGCTGCTCAAGTTCGGCGTGAAGGAGGCATACCGGGGCCGGGGCATTGGTACGGCCTTGATGGAGGGGGCGCTCCAGGCCGCCCGGGATGCAGGGCAGAAGAAAGCGGTCCTCACCTCCAACCATCAGCTCAGGGAGGCCCTGCGGCTGTATGAGCGGTTTGGGTTCAAATACGTCACCTATTCTGATAAATGGTTCCAGCTCTCCGACATCCGCATGGAGCGGGAGCTGTGACGAAAAAACTGCGCCAGGTAGCTCCTGGCGCAGTTTTTTAATTAACCAAAAATCATTTCATCGGTTTTGGTGGCATTTAAAAGGCTCTCCAGAGTGGTATATTTCGAGCCCACAAAGAAACAGGAGTCCTTATCGCCCAGGACGACCTTATTGGGCAGAGGAATTGGATCGCCGTCAAAGTAGCATACCTTGCATTCCAGATTGGGGTCATATTTGAACTCCTTGATTTTCGCATAATGGGTGATTGCAGAGATTGGCTGCCCGCGATAGATGGCAATATAGGAGACATGCGCTTCCCGCTCAGGACTTATTTTACATGGATACCAGCAGGCGGGTTCCTCCTGACCCAGAAAGGTCTGCTCAAATCCATTGCCTTTTGAAGAAAAAATGACTGTGTCGAATCGTTCGGCTCTTTTTTCTTTCAAAAGATCGCTTACATTGATATCATGCTCTTCCTGCAAATACTTTTCGGACTCGTTTAGAAACTTGTCAATCGCCTCTTCGATTAAGGTATTCCGGGAAAAGCTCTTTGAATCGCTGATAGAAGAGAACAGCTTTGTAACCATATCAATGTGCTCCAACCTTGTGTCGTCCAGATATACCGCGACTTGCCGTTTTGCTGTTTTGCTGTTTTTAAGTAGCTTGTCAAAATAACCGGTATCTGATTTCTGTTCCATTTCGAAACCTCCTGTCAGTGTTTTGATATCTCCATAATATCATAAAACAATATTTAGATCAATATTAAAAATAATATATAATTCAACATTGAGAAAAGAGGCTGCTCCATTGGATGAACGCCGATAAGGAAGTAGCAGAAACAAATTAACTTAACGACTGACAAACAGGTGCAAAATGGTGTGTCATATATTTGACACACCATTTTTAGCACAAAGCTATATATAGGAAAATATTCTTGCAGTTATTTCTTGTTTTTGTTACAATTATCTACAGGATATTATTGGGGATTGCTGTTGATAGGAGGCGATTATCTTCTTCTTTTATTTTTTCTTTGATGACCTGTATTGGGTTGAAGAAGTGCAACAAGCATTTAAAATGATTTGCATGGATAAGATGCTATCCGACGGTTATTTTGATATGAGCATATATATCTATGGTCGTATCAAGAAAGATGAAATGTATGCAAAACTTGTTGCGCGCAAGTCAAAATACGCTGTATTGTACCGGGGAGCATATCCTAATCAAGACAATGCACGTTCTGTTTGGAATTCAAAAGTGCAAAAGCAAGAAAGTGTTGATAATGAGCAAAAAATCGAACTTACTTATGAAGAGGCAAGTGCCATAGTCAACTGGGTATATAGATCGCTCAGAAACGCTCAGGAAAGGGAGAATTTTACTCAAGAGCTTCTGCGGAGAATAAAAGAATTTCATGGCATTCAAAATAGTGTCCGTTTTTCAAATGGAGTGGCATATAATGCTGCCAAAGTAGAGTTGCATTTCTTTTCATCTGTTTCTGGTGTAAGTTCTTTTATTTCTTCTTTAAAGAAGCGTAACGACACGTTAATTTTTTATAGAGGACACGCAAATCCCAATTATATTCTGCGCCCATCAATTATGCGTACGACTAGCTTGCAAGAAAATGAGAGTGCGTTGTATAACGAATTGCTAATCAACTGCCCTGAGGAATTTGAGAAGTGTCATACCCATTTAGAAAAATTAGTTAAGATGCAACACTATGGTTTGCCAACGCGATTACTAGACATTACTAGAAATTTGTTGGTAGCCCTATTCTTTGCGTGCGAAAGCCAGCCCGAAACCTATGGAGAATTGATATTGATTGCTGCTAACCATCAGGAAATCAAATATCCACAAAGTGATACAGTTTCTATTTTGGCTAGCCTTCCCGTTTTTTCAGCGCAGAAACAGCGTGAGTTCTTTTCGCTAGCGAGTGATGCGCATATTTCTAGCTCACAATTTAACACTGAGATAGCGAGACTGATTCATGAAGTTAGATTAGAGAAACCAGCTTTCCAACCAGAAATAAACAAAAATGATGTTCTTAATAGTTACATTGTTTACGCACTTAAAAACAATAACAGAATTGTGAAACAAGATGGTGCGTTTATTCTTTGCGGGCTTGATAATCATGATGTAATGTATAGAGGGTGGATTACACCCAAAAACATTACATCATGACTGGCGGCTCATTTGTGGCGAATGAAAAGACAGTTATGATAAAGGAGGGATGCCCTCAAACCTACCGTAACTGTCAACCACATTCCCACGAAAGGAGCCTTGTATGGAACTGACTTACACCAAATGCGGCGACTATCTCATTCCCGACCTTGTGTTATCGGACACCAAAGAGTACCATATCGGGAAATATGGCCGGTTGCGCCGTGCCTACCTAAAAGAACACCGGCCCATTCTGTATACCGATCTCATTGTCACTGAAAAGCTGTTTCCCCATTTGGAGGAAATCGACACCGCCTGCCGGGAGCGGTTAGAAATCATTGAAAAAGCCATGATGCAGCAGGAGGGCGTCACAGAAGCCCTGAAAGCTGCCGACCAGATGGCATGGGTGCGCTCCATGAACTCCATCCACAACAGGGCCGAGGAGATTATCTTGGCTGAACTGATCTACTGTTGAGGGAGGGAACACCATGATTTTAGAAGCCATGTATAACGGAGAGTTTTATCCCTGCGAAACCGTTGTACCCACATCCCCGGAATACCGCAAGGCGATCCAAACCTGTGCGGCGTTGGTGGAGCAGTTATCCCAGCGGCTCAGCAAAGAGGACTATGCTCTGGTGGAGGAACTCCGGGCGCAGAACGCTATCGCCCAGTGCGAGGAAAGTGAGAGCCATTTCAAGTATGGCTTTTCGGCGGGGCTGATTGTCCAGCAGGAGGCCCATGAACAGCTGCAAAACAAGAAATAAGCGATGGCCGAAAAAGCCCACGCAGCCGGAAAGATACCAGTGGCGTGGGCTTTCTGTATATATGGTTATTCTGTCAGATCATCCGAAGTTTCCGCAACCAGCCGGTCAAAGTCGCTCTGATAGGTCCGATCCTGCAATACCCGGAACTTTTCAAACTCTTTCTCGGCAAAGGCTTTGGCGATGGCGGCGGTCACCTTGCCTTTATCGTGCAGAATATCTTCCTCGTTGAACTGTAAAAATGCGTCAAGCCGCTTGACCCAATCGGCCATATACATGACATTTCCCCGGCGGGCCTGCCGTTCCGCATAGTCCAGGTACATGGTGACGATCTCGTTCAGGTTACGCATTTCCGTTTCGTTCAGATAGTTTTTAGCGACGGTGACATCCGATTTGCGGATGCGGCCTTTGGGGGCGTTTTTCCATGTGGTCAGCCCCATGTTGGGCTTGGTACTGTCGGCACGGCCATATACGATCTCGGCGGCGGTATGATGGGTGACCGCATAGTGGAGCTTGTTCTGCACCGTGGCGAAAAACTCCTTTGTGATGGGGCTTTCCACATCGTAGTCGGCGCTGCACTGGGAATAGATGTCCGTGATTTTCTGGTAGAACCTTCTCTCGCTGGCCCGGATGTCCCGGATACGCTCCAGTTGTTCATCGAAATAATCCTTGCCGAAAAAGTTCTCCGGCTCCCGCAGCCGTGCGTCATCCATCACATAACCTTTGATGATGAACTCTTTCAACACTCTGTTTGCCCAAATGCGGAACATGGTCGCCTTTTTGGAGTTCACACGATACCCCACAGCGATAATGGCGTCCAGATTGTAATAGTTGGTCTGATACCGTTTCCCGTCCGCCGCAGTTGTTTCCATTTTGGAAACAACTGAATCCTCGTTCAGTTCGCCGGATTCAAAAATGTTTTTCAGATGCTTGGAAATGGCTGCTTTCTGTACCTCAAACAGCTCTGCCATTTTTGCCTGCGTCAACCAGAGGTTTTCCTGAAAGAGCAGGATTTCCACCCGCACTTCTCCATTTTCGGTCTTGTAAAAGAGGATTTCTCTGGTTTCATACGGGGTCAGTCCCTGTTCCTCGCTCATTCCTCGTCACCTCCATCCGTCCGGTTCTTTCCCCGGCTCTTGTAGACATTGTACTGATTTTTGCACCGTGGGCTGCAAAAGGCGGCGTTGGACCTGCTGCCCAGGAACACCTTCTGGCAGTGCTTGCACAGGCGCAGGGGCTGCTCCCCGTCCACCAGCATGAAGCTGAACATCATCTGGATACCCAGCAGCAGGGAGTGAAAATCCCAGTAAATGGTGGGCTTATCCAGCAGCTCAATGTGGTAGGTGGGGGCAATCCCGCCAAATGCGGCCATAGCCTTGCGGTGCAGCCCCCGTTCGTCCTCGCCCATGAAATCATAGTCATTGTAGTAGAAAAAGGCGGTGGTCAGCGTAAAGGCCCAGTCCTTGAACTGTTGAGCAACCCACTCGTAGGGTTCCGCATATTCCCGCTGGAAGCTCATGTTTTTCGCCATCGGCTCGTCCATGAAGGTCATGGTCAGGGCAATCATCGTCCGGTCACCGGACACATTCCACGTGGATTCTATGCCTTTCTTCACCAAGTCCAGCTGGTCAAAAGGATAAAACAGGGACAGGTATTTGTCTGTCGCCATGGATTCTTCCTTAATGAAGTGGTTTTTGGGCAGGTATACCGCCTCATAGTCCATAAAGGACGGCGTGGTGGGCAGGGCGGTCATCAGGCCCAGCAGGCCGTACCGGGTGATAAACTCCATTACCGCCTTTTCCACTTCTGCTTCCGGCTTGCGCCCCATCATCAGCATCCCCACATTCAGCGCATCCAGCACAATGTTGGGGACCTCTTTCAGCGGATTGTAGACATCCGGCTTTGCGCTCTTGCCGGGGGTGATATACCGCTTGCCATCTTCCGCTGTTTTCAGCTCGTAATGATCGTACCGCACCCAATGGGAACGGGACTGTTCAAATAAATTTTTCATCATACACGCCCTTTCTCCTTAATCGTCCCAATTATCAGGGGCGGTTTTTCTTTTTTCTGCGCTTGGTCTTATTCTCCCGCCGGATCACGGCGCCCTTGCCTTGTTTCCTTGCAATTTTCGAGTATTCCTCCAAAAACTGGCGTTCCCGCAAGGTCAAGCTGCTACCATGCTCCTGCTTGCCGCACAGATGGTCATACATCTGGCGCTGCAATTTTTTGTGGACGGTCTTTCGCAGCTTGCGGATGTTGCGGTCAGACTGCCCACGCACAGCGGCAAGCCTGGTGGTGCTGTACAACCGCAAAGAGAGGAAATGCAAAACCTCCTTGTGTTCCTCGCTCAGTTCTTCCACCATGCGGGAAATAAAGGCGTCGGCAGTGAGGTTGTGCATCTCATAGGGGCAGTCAAACAGGATGTCCGGAAAGTTCCCGGCCATCAGCTGCCGGTATGTGGGGTTGTTCATCCAGCGGGGAATAAGCTTCGGTTCCGGCACCGCCTGATATTCCAGCGGCACATCCCCACGGAGGTTTTCGTGGTCCCGTTCCCGGCGCTCCCGGTTCCGGTCCAGCTTGTTCCATTCCTCCACCACGGCCCGGAAATCCTTCTCCGTGCGTGCTGCTTCCTCCAGTCGCCGTATGGCCTCGGCCCTCATCTCCCGTTTGAGCCGTTTATCACTGACCGGGGCAGCTTCTTCCTCCTCGTCCTCCAGCTCTGCTTCATAGTCGATGGGATGCTCGTCCTGCTCCAGCTCACTTTCCAGCTCGGACAGACGTTCTTCCGCAAGCGCCTGTTCCAGCGTTTCTTCTGCCCCAGCGTCCCATCCGGTGAAGCCACCCTCGGTATCCAGAAGCTCGTCATCAGACAGATACGCCATGACCCCACCTCTTTTCAAAAAAATATTTTGCGATTTTTCAAAAATGGTTCCGTTTTGCACCCCGGATTTCTCCTATTAGTGAAAGAGTAATCCGAAAAAAAGTTACTTGGATTACATTGGCTCGTTCACGCAGGAGAAAGGGGGCTTTCGCCATGTTCAGGCTTGACACAAAAAAGAAGTAACACAATCACAGATTACAAACATCGGAACTATAACAACAATATACACCGGATGCGCTGAAAGCGCAAGAAAGAGAGGTTCTATGGCAGATAAAAACGCCGTGTTTCTGACTCGGCACATTGGCAAGACCACCTATAAAGTTCGTGTCTACCTCAGCGAAACCGCCGAGGAAACGATGGAAGATAAAATTCTGCGGCTGATCCGCAATGACGGGCTGGCAAACCAGCCGGAATGTGGTATAATAGAACTGCCACAAATGAGCCGTCCGTCTGAAAGGAGCGCCTGATATGGCAAACAGACAGACGGAAGAAAAAATCACTGCGCTCTATGAGCGCCTGTCCCGTGACGATGACCTCACGGGCGACTCGAACTCCATTCTGAACCAGAAACGTTATCTCGAAAGCTATGCAGCACAGCGGGGCTACACCAATATCGTCCACTACACAGACGATGGGTGGTCCGGCGGCAACTTTGACCGTCCCGCATGGAAGCGCCTTGTGGCGGACATCGAGGTGGGCAAGGTGGCCCATCTGCTGTGTAAGGACCTAAGTCGGATTGGCAGAAACTACTTGCAAACCGGCTTTTACACCGAGGTAATGTTCCGACAGAATGGGGTTCATTTTGTTGCTGTCGCCAATAACATTGACAGCGAGGAACAGGACAGCGGCGAGTTTGCACCCTTTCTCAATATCATGAACGAATGGTATCTGCGTGACCAGTCCAAAAAGGTTTCGGCAGCATACCGTGTCAAGGGCAAGGCGGGCAAGCCCACCACCAACAACGCCATCTATGGCTACAAAAAAGACCCGGAGGACAAGGACCACTGGCTGGTGGACGAGGAAGCCGCTGCCGTGGTGCGGCGGATCTTCCGGCTTGCGGTGGAGGGGCACGGCCCCCATGAGATCGCCAAGATACTCACACAGGAAAAGGTGGAGTGCCCCGCCTATTATCTGGCCCGCAACGGCAGAGGCAGCCGGAAAAACACCGTGGACACCAGCCGCCCCTATGACTGGTACGGTTTTACGGTCAGCTCCATGCTGACTAAGCCGGAGTATATGGGGCATACCGTCAATTTCCGTTCTTCCAAAAAGTCCTATCGGGATAAGCGGGTAAAAAATGACCCGTCCGACTGGCTGATTTTTGAGAACACCCACGAGGCCATTGTTGACCCGGAAACCTGGCAGCTGGCTCAGCAGGTGAAGCGGACGGTGCGCCGGACAGATACCACCGGCGTCGCCAATCCCCTGACCGGCCTTGTGTTCTGCGCCGACTGCGGCGCCAAGATGTATAACCACCGGGGCAAACGCAAAAAGGACGGGCGGGAGTATGGAACCGACTTTTATAACTGCTCCACCTACACCCTGACCTTTGAGCGTGAAACCCAGATGTGTTTTTCCCACACCGTCAGCACCAAGGCCCTGAACGCCCTGATTCTGGAAACCATCCGCACCACCGCCAACTATGCCATCCAGAACAAGGAGGAATTTATTCAGAAAGTTCGCAGCATTTCACAGGTTCGCCAGCAGGAAGCGGCCAAGGAGCTGAAACGCAAGGTCGCCAAAGAGCGCAAACGCAGCGCCGAGCTGGATGTGCTGATTAAAAAGCTGTATGAAACCTATGCCATGGGCAAGTTGGAGGAAAAACGGTTCGAGCTGCTGTGTGCCGAATATGAGAAGGAACAGGCCGAGCTGGAACAGCTGCTTGCCTCCGAGCAGGCGCAGCTGGACCAGTTTCATGAGGACACCGACCGTGCCAGTCACTTTCTGGCGCTGGCACAGAAATATACGGATTTCACCGAGCTGACCGCCCCTATGATCCATGAATTTGTGGAGAAAATTCTGGTCCATGCCCCGGACAGGAGCACCGGGGAACGGGTGCAGGAAATCGAGATTTATCTGAACTTTATCGGGAAGTTTGAAGTGCCCATGCCCGAACCCACCGAGGAAGAACTGGCTGCGGAGGAAAAGCGCCGCCAGAAGCGCATCCGTGACCATGAAAAGTATCTGCGCCAGAAGGAGCGCAAACAGAAGATTGCCGAGGGGCTCATCGTTCCGGGTGAACCGTACCAGCTGGTATGCCAGTGCTGCGGAGAGCCGTTCCAGTCTGTCCGCCCCAACGCTAAATTTTGCAAACCCGCCTGCCGGGAGAAATTCTACCGGCAGGAAAAGCGGAAAGCCAAGGAAATGGAAACATCACAAACTGCATAAAGACTGCGGCCTGCCCAAACAAACCGGGCAGGCCGTTTTTTTATGCCCTGAAACGGAGGGATTTTTATGACACTCTTTGAACTGGTAAAACAGAATATTTGTGTGCCGGATGCAGCGGAACACTATGGGCTGCAAGTCAACCGAAACGGGATGTGCAGCTGTCCGTTCCATGAGGATCAACACCCCAGCATGAAGCTGAATGAACGATATTTTTACTGCTTCGGCTGCGGGGCCACCGGCGATGTGATCGACCTTGTGGCAAGGCTGTTTGGCCTGAGCAGTTACGAGGCAGTGCAGAAGCTGGCACAGGATTTTGGGATTGACCCGGACAAGCCCCCTGCGGCGGCTGCCCTGCCCAAACCGGAGCGTCCTCTGCTGAAAGCATACCGGCAGGAGGAAGTGCGCTGTCTGCGGGTGCTGTGTGATTATCTGCATCTTCTGGAAAGCTGGAAGGTGCAGTACGCACCCAAGACGCCGGAAGATGCTCTGGATGACCGGTTTGTGGAAGCCTGCCAGATGCTGGACTACGTGGAGTATCTGGCGGATTTGCTGATTGCCGCCGAGCTGGAACAGCGGGTAAAAATCATAGAAATGCTGAACAAGGACGGTCTGATTGCCGGTTTGGAGGAACGGCTGAACAGGCTGAAAAAGGAGGATAGCGCCCATGAAAAACAAAGCGCAGCTTGACGGGATGCCCGTCTGGTTCGATGGCAAAAGCATAAACGAAGCCCTGTTTTGTGAGGAGTTCTTGCAGACGCACAAGATCCTCTTCACAAACGGGGCTTTTTTCACACCCGATGGCCGTGTAACCGATGAACTGCCCCTGCGGGGAGAGATCTTTGAGAAGCTGAAATGCTGTGCGGTCAGCAATATCCCCCGCAAAATCAGCAACATTGTGGAGCTGATGAAGCTGGCAGCACTGGTGGAGGATTTCCCCCCGGAGCCGGATCGGATTCATCTTTCCAACGGGACGCTTTTTCTGGATGGAACCTTTGCAAAGGGAAAGCCGAAAATCGTCCGAAACCGCTTCCCCGTGGCCTACAACCCCAACGCTCCGAAACCTGTCCTCTGGCTGAAATTTCTGGATGGCCTGCTCTACCCGGAGGACATCCCCACCTTGCAGGAATATATCGGCTACTGCCTGATTCCCAGCAACAAGGGACAGCGGATGATGGTCATTAAGGGCAGCGGCGGCGAAGGAAAGTCGCAGATCGGCGCTGTGATGGGAACTTTGTTCGGTTCCAACATGAAGGATGGCAGCATCGGGAAAATATCCGAGAATCGGTTTGCCCGTGCCGACCTGGAGCATATCCTTCTGTGCGTGGATGATGATATGCGGATGGAAGCCCTGCGCCAGACCAACTATGTAAAATCCATCGTCACTGCCCAGGGCAAGATGGATTTGGAGCGCAAGGGCAAGCAGAGCTATCAAGGATGGATGTGCGCCCGGCTGCTGGCTTTCTCCAACGGAGATTTGCAGGCGCTGTTTGACCGGAGCGACGGATTTTATCGCCGCCAGCTGGTGCTAACCACGAAAGAAAAACCGGCTGGCCGTGTGGATGATCCTGACCTTGCCGAGAAGATGAAAGCCGAGGTGGAGGGTATTCTGCTGTGGGCTTTTGAGGGATTTCAGCGGCTGGCTGCCAACAATTTTAAGTTTACCGAGAGCCAGCGCACAAAAGACAATCGGGAGGCAGTCAAACGGGACAACAACAATGTCTATAATTTTCTGGATTCTGACGGGTATGTTCGCCTGAAAGCTAATCTATCTGCCAGCTCCAAAGAGCTGTACGAGGCATACCAGATTTATTGTACCGAAAACAACCTGCCTGCCCTGAAACCCCGCAGCTTCAGCGAAGCCCTGATCGCCTGCCAGAGCCGCTACAATCTGGAATACTGCAACAATGTGACCAACGCAGCCGGACGGCGGGTGCGTGGATTTCTGGGGATTGAGGTACTGGTGAGAAATCATATATCAGTGTTTTCCGGTGATTCGATGCGTACGTACCGGAAGATGTACCGGAGGAATGGCGGCGCTGATACCGTGTACGTACGTACGCTTTGATTGACCGTTGTTCTCTCTTTTATAGCAATTCAGCGGTTATATCTCAAAAAAGCACTGGCAAATCGGAGGGGTAAATCAAGGCAAGTGAGAATCGGCAAGTATTTGACGGTTGGAAGAAATCATTTTGCGAAACCGTGCTTCTCGCCCCGGTGAACCGGGTGCATGGAATCATGGGAAAATGCACGGTTTCAAGCCAAATCACACGAAACGGAAAAGTCGGAAGGTGCGACCTATGGACAGGACATCACACCGGCAATTCTGAACGGATTTGGTGACAAGGAGATTTTTCACCACACAGCGAAGCGGTTATGCCAGAGGGCGTACCGGCTTCGCATTTTTATCAAGTAAATGTAGGAGGATTTTTGATGATGACGGTACGCAACGAAATCAAGGCACAGATCGTCCGGGCGGGATACACCATGCAGGAGGTAGTTGACCGGCTCCATGAGGAATACGGCTGGTCGGACAGTGTTTCCAACCTGTCCGCCAAGCTCCAGCGGGAATCCATCCGCTACAAGGAGGTTGTGGAACTGGCCGATGTGCTGGGCTATGACCTGATCTGGCAGAAACGGAGGTAATCCCATGACAAGTGAAGAAAAGAAACTGTTGCAGGCAAAGCACCGCTTGGAGGAAGCCCAGGCACGGGACCGGGTGAAGGAGCGAAAAGCCCGGACAAGGCGGCTCATTCAGAAGGGCGCTGTACTGGAAAAAGTGCTGCCGGAAGTACAGGCGGTAGGGCTTGATAATCTGGAAGAATACCTACGGCGAAAGCTGGCAGCGCACGATTGAAAACGGCTGGGAGGTCTCCGGGAAACCGGGGGCCTTCCTCTTTTTTATCCCGAAGGGCGCACTTACTCACCACCAGCTGCGCGGGCGGTGGTATGGCCTTCGGCCACCGTGCGCTCTCCGAGGGGGATGCGGCCCCTGCGGGGGCCTGCCGGGAATGACTGCGGTCATTCCCGGTGCGTATGGAACAGACCGGTGCGCCGCCCTGTTCCATACGCCAGTGAAAACCTGCCACTGGCAGCTTTTCACTGTTTACGGGGGACGGGAGACGGAGGACGAGGGACGGAGGACGAGGGACGGAGGTATAAAAACTGGCAATCTATCATTTGGAGGCAAAGGTCATCAGCCGGGGTACAGGCCGTTCCGCTGTCGCGGCAGCGGCCTACATGAGCTGTTCTCGAATATACAATGATTACGACGGCGTTCAGCATGATTACACCCGGAAGCAGGGCCTTGTCTGGCAGCAGGTTTTTCTACCGGATATGGCATCGGCAGAGTGGGGAGATCGGGAAGTCCTCTGGAATGCTGTGGAGGAAGCGGAGAAAACGAAGGACAGCCGCCTTGCTCGTGAGTTCGTGGTGGCGCTCCCCGTTGAACTGAACCAGGACGAGTGGATTGCCCTGCTGACTGATTTTATACAGGCTAATTTTGTGGCGGAGGGGATGTGCGCCGATGTCTGTATCCATGATACGGACGGCCACAATCCCCACGCTCATATCATGGTGACCGTGCGACCTCTGGCTGAGAACGGCAAATGGCAGAACAAAACAGAGAAAGAATATCTCTGCGTCCGGGGCGGTGAGGAACGGGGCTTTACTGCCGCCGAGTTCAAGTTGGCGCAGGTGGAGGGCTGGGAGAAGCAGTATCAGTACAAGGTGGGCAGAAAGAAAGTCTATATGACACCCTCGGCGGCTGAAGCGCAGGGGTTGGAACGGGTGTCCAAGTACCTGAAAAGCACCAAGTATGGGCGGCAGAATCCTATCACCGCCCGCTGGAACAGCGAGGAGCAGCTTGTCCTCTGGCGGGCGGCATGGGCTGATACGGTGAACCACTGTCTGGAACGCTCCGGGCATGAGGAGCGTGTCGATCACCGAAGCCACGCCGAGCGCAGTTTGGATGAGCAACCTACCATTCACGAAGGGGTAGTCGCCCGTGCGATGGAGGAGAAGGGAATTATTTCTGACCGCTGTGAGCTGAACCGGCAGATCAAGGCGGACAATGCCCTGCTGCGGGAGTTGAAATTATTGGTTAAGAAATTGATGGACGCGGTGAAGAACACTGTTCCGGCGATAGCGGAGGCAATGGAAACCGTTCGGCAAAAGATGATCGTTTTCAAGTATCAGCTTTTGCATATCGGGGCAGGGAAAAGGCGGATTACCGATGCACTCCATGCTGTTCAGCCGGACACCAGGCGGTATGAGGATATTGTTAAGCAGCTCAAGGCCAAAATCAAGGAGCGCCAGGTTTTGCTAAACGAAAAGAAAAATACCCCGGCAATCCAGGTATTCCGGCATCGGGAATTGGCCTCAAAAATCGCCGGTCTGACAGAAGATATTGAGGAATTAAAAAGCGAGAAAGCTCTGCTGCTCAATCAGTTTAACTGTGCGGACGATCATGGCATGGACGAGATCAAACAGCATATTACGTCCATGGAGTCCTCCCTGGAAACGCTGAACCAGCAGGAGAAAAAATATACTGCCGAACTGGATGCGGCACTGGCGCAGTACTCCAAACTGCAACAACAGGCGGCGGATATGGATGCCATAGAACTGGACGCCGTCCGTCACGCTATTCGGCCAGATCAGGAACTGGAAGCGGCCCAGCGGCTGCAAACTGCTTATGGTAAGAAATTTGATTCCAGGATGTTGGCGCAGAGCCGAAAGGATGTCGCCGAAATGTTGGATGAGTCAGCAGAACCGGTATCTATCCGCCAGAAGCTACGGGAAATCTCAACAAATTACGGCAATTATATTTACAAAAAAGAGCATGATCTGGATCGGTAAAATTCTACAATGCCGTTTAATCTGTTACGACCTGGCCATTTTGCCCAGTTGGTCAAGATTAAAAACGAAAGTATCCAATGTAGTCTGAAACAGACTGCTTTTCTCTGCTATAATATCTACTCCAACTTCATCATCCGATACTCCACGCCGATGTGGGTCTTGGATGTACTGGGAAGAGTTTGGGGTTTGCCTGATAGCCACTTTTATGTGATTACATCACAGAACAATTCTGCCCCCTCGGTTATACTACAGCCATGAAAAAGAACAAAGGGGGTACTCAACATGAGATTAAAAGACAAGGTCGCTATCATCACCGGCGGAAGCCGCGGAATCGGATTTGCTACCGCAGATAAATTTTTGAAGGAAGGCGCCACAGTCATTTTAGCGGCCAGCTCTCAGGCTTCCGCTGATAAGGCGGTTGCCCAATTGAGAGAAAAATATCCGGAAAGCACAGTTGCCGGCATCAGCCCCGACCTTTCCAGTCTGGAATCAGTCAGGGACGCGTTTAGAGAAGCGACTGGCAAATATGGCTGTGTAGATATTCTGGTAAACAACGCCGGTGTATCTGAAAGCACATCCTTCCTGGAATACACGGAGGACACCTTTGACAAGGTCATGAATCTGAATGTGAAAGGTGTATTCAACGCCACCCGTGCCGCCGCAGAGTGCATGGCAGCAAGGGGTACCGGCGTCATTCTCTCCACATCCTCTATGGTCAGTATTTCCGGTCAGCCCAGCGGCTTCGCTTACCCCGCGTCCAAGTTTGCGGTCAACGGTCTTACTGTTTCCCTGGCCAGAGAACTTGGTCCCAAAGGCATTCGTGTCAACGCGGTCGCCCCTGGAATCACGGAGACGGATATGATGAAAGCTGTTCCCAGGGAAGTCATTGATCCCATGATTGCCAATATCCCCCTGCGCCGCCTGGGCCAGCCGGAGGACATCGCAAACGCGTTTGTATTCCTGGCGTCTGAGGAAGCCTCTTATATTACCGGCGTGGTACTGAGCGTAGATGGGATGGCAAGGGCTTAACGACTCTCTTGCATAACGTCATCACAGCAGCATAAGGAAAAATAAATCACAATGAAAGCACAAAAGAAAAAGGAGCGTTGCGCTATGTCTGCTATCAATATCAATAAAACCAATTTTCAGAATGAGGTTATAAATTCTGAGAAGCCTGTCCTGTTGGACTTCTGGGCGTCCTGGTGCGGCCCCTGCCGGATGGTCGGCCCCATCGTGGATGAGATTGCCGCCGAGCGGAGTGATCTCAAGGTCGGCAAGGTCAATGTGGACGAGCAGCCGGAGCTGGCGGGCCAGTTCGGCGTCATGAGCATCCCCACCCTTGTGGTGATGAAGAACGGCAAGGTGATCAATCAGGCTGTGGGAGTAAGACCCAAAGCGCAGATCCTCGCCATGCTGTAAGGGGGAATCAGGGATGGGATTTTTCGATTTTCTCAAAGGCCCTGATATCAACCAGGGGGTGAAGGAGTTTCAGGATACGTCCGGCGGAGTGTTGCTGGATGTCCGGACTCCCCAGGAATATCAGGGCGGCCATATCCCCGGCAGCGTCAACGCTCCTCTGCAAACCCTCGGCGGCGAGGATATGCTTCCTGCCGATCGGGATACGCCGCTCTTCGTATACTGCCACAGCGGAGCCAGGAGCGGCCAGGCGGTAAGGCTGCTGGGCCAGATGGGCTATGCCAACACAAAGAATATCGGCGGCATTGCCGCCTACACAGGAAAGGTGGAATGATGAAATGAAGGTAGTCATCATCGGCGGCGTGGCGGGAGGAGCCACAGCGGCGGCCCGCCTGCGCCGGCTGGACGAGGGGGCGGAGATCGTGGTCTTTGAGCGGTCCGGGTATGTCTCCTACGCCAATTGCGGCC
>ERZ808040.1278-NODE-1278-length-17509-cov-4.100103_pt1 | contig 17509 bp, 8 predicted proteins | sample MGYA00380191_ERZ808040 | MGnify/ENA primary metagenome ERZ808040 (study PRJEB31490, sample SAMN06133395) | mouse gut metagenome | isolation source: J6 | host: mice | place: China: Chengdu | collected 2015-05 ... | reverse complement strand
AATATGCTGGCTTCTATTCGAAATCCAGGGGAAATCGGTTGTCTGATTATTGACGAGGCAGGACAAGCGGCTCCACAGATGGCATTGGGTTCTCTGTACCGCTGTCGTCGAGCCATAGTAGTTGGGGATCCCAGGCAGGTGGAACCCGTTGTGACGGATGAACTGGACCTGATTAAACAGGTAATTCAAAATGACTATACCGGGTATTATCAATCAAAAAGGCATTCTGTTCAGGAATTTGCAGACAGACTGAACTCCATTGGCACTACATATGTTGAAGACGGATATAAAACCTGGGTGGGCTGTCCTCTGGTGGTGCATCGGCGGTGTATCAGCCCTATGTTTGAATTGTCAAATGCATTGTCCTATAATCAGATGATGAAACAGCAGACGGCCTTGCCGGACCCGGCAAAGGAGTCTGGATTCTGCAGAGAAAGTTCCGGGTGGATCAATGTAGGTGGAAGTGAAAAGAATAAAGAGGGAAAGGATCATTATGTGGAGAATCAGGGAAGAAAGGCATGGGAACTGATCCAAAAATCTTTTCAAAGATCCCAGGGTATGCCCAGCCTTTTTGTTATTACCCCTTTTACAACTGTGCGTGATGGCCTGAAAAAACTGATCCGTTCTCAACCAGAGTATCAAAAAGATAAGCGTTTATCGAATTGGGTAGATCAATGCATTGGAACCGTACATACATTTCAGGGAAAAGAAGCAGATGAGGTGGTATTCCTACTTGGCTGTGACAAAAATTCATTATCAGCAGTCCGATGGGTAAACACAAACATTGTCAATGTAGCGGCCACGAGAGCTAAATACCGCTTTTATGTGATCGGAGATTTTACCGTTTGGCAGCATTCTCCTTTATTTTGTAAGGTCAAGGGGATTCTAGACAGCCATGCCCTCCGTACTTTACAGAAAACAATGGATAGTCCTGACGATCAGGGAGATGAAAAGCAAATAGGACGTCTTCTAAAAGAAATGCCGGGCGCTGATTCATTGACAATGGATGGAGAATTGGAGGAAAGCCTTGTGACGCCTCTTTTTAGGGAGCTGGATGTCTTGTGGAGAAGCAGCGTCCTGACATCTTCGCAGTTGGAAGCCTTTGGCTTTTCGGAGGCAGAGATGCAGGAATTGCCTGGCGGGATTCAAAAAAGGTTGACCAGCAGCATTTTACTGCACGAACTATTCAACAAATTAAGAGAAAGATATCGTCTGGAGGAAATGGATGCCTCCTGTGCGGGAATTTTGTTCTGCAAGACGATGGAATCTCTGCTGAAAGAACTGCTGTTGGGTAGACTGAAGGTCATCTTTCCGGATGAGGAGGTAAACAGGAAAAAGTTTCGGGATATTGAGGAACAGAAAGTAACAACTGGTACTTTTACACACATTCTGAATAAAGAGGAATTGCGGTCCAGTTTAGCCTCCCGCATGGTCCGCCTGTTCGGCCAGGTATGTGATGATCAGTGGTGGAAGACCTATGCCGAGGATCTGGAAGCATTCAGAAAACTCCGCAATACATGTTGTCATTCCGAACCCTTTAGCTGGCAGCAGGAAAAAGAACTGATAAGTATACTTTTTCATCGTCAGGAGTTTATGAAAACACTTGTCGGAAAAGCCCTCTAATTGTCAGCATTATGGAACAGGTGTGAAATAAAATGATGCGAAAAGAAGTATGAGAGAAAGACAAAATGATAAGCACCAATATCCGCGTTCCGTAGACGATTTCGGTTTTAATACATGATGGAATTGACAATTCGTAAGGAATCATGTAAAATCTTGTTTAGAATGTGTATGGCCTGGAGGATAACTTGAATGGAAGAACGAAGAAAGTGTAAGAGAATGGATATGGAATCCCAGCTTATGGTAAAGCGTCTGGATTCCACGGTGAAACATGCCGTAGTGATAGACTTAATCGATGTATCCAAATCAGGGGTAGGCTTTACCTGCGAGGATTTGCTGGATATCGGCGCCGTATATGAATGTTCTCTGGCTATATGGACCAAGGAAGTAATTCACTGTTTTCTCCGGATTGTGCGGATTGAACTGGATGATTATGCACTCTATCATTATGGAGCCATCTTTATCGGAATGTCCGAGCAGGATGCCCTTCGGATCAGCGTATATGAAAAATTTTCCGAGGCGGATCTGGTGTAAGGGGGGACAGGCGCGGCCGAAAGTTCGCATGGCACAAAGGGGAAGATGTAAAATTAAGGTAGTGTAAAAAAGTTTGTGTCTTTGGTAAAAAATGGCTCCTTTTTGGTAAGAATCAAGATATGAAAATTCTTATCGAAAAGGAGTATTTTTATGCCGGTAGCAAAGGAACAGATTCGACAGATTATCGCAGACAACAACATCAGCAGTGTGGCAGATGTCTACACCCTCCTGAGAGATGGATTCAAAGATATCCTCCAGGAACTCATGGAGGCAGAACTTGACGCGACACTGGGCTATGAGAAGAACAACAAAGGGAATGTGGAGACTTCAAATAAGCGCAATGGCCACTCCCCCAAGAACCTCAAGAGCCAGTACGGCGAGTTCCAGATCGATGTGCCCCGGGACAGGAACGGTGAATTCGAGCCGAAGCTCATCCCCAAATACCAGAGGGACATCTCCGGAATCGAAGAAAAAGTCATCTCGCTCTACGGCAGGGGAATGAGCACCAGGGACATCCATGACCAGCTGCAGGACCTCTATGGGATAGAGATGTCTGCAGAGATGGTCAGCAAGATCACGGACAAGATACTGCCGGAGATCCGGGAATGGCAGTCAAGGCCCCTGAACCCGGTCTACCCATTCGTGTTCATGGACTGCATCCATTACAAGGTCAGGGAAGACGGGCGGATACTCAGCCGTGCGGCCTATGTGGTTCTGGGCGTCACGACGGAAGGGTACAAGGAGATCCTCAGCATCACGGTAGGCGCCAATGAGAGCTCGAAGTTCTGGCTGGGGATGCTCAACGACCTGAAGAACCGGGGCGTGCAGGATGTGCTGTTCTTCTGCGTGGACGGGCTCCCTGGGTTCAAGGAGGCGATCAACGCCGTGTTCCCCCAGTCCGAAATCCAGAGGTGCGTCATCCACATGCTACGCAACTCGTTCAAGTATGTGAACTACAGTGACCTGAAGAAGTTCGCGTCTGATTTCAAGGCGGTATACAATGCCCCGAATGAAAAAACCGGGCTGGAAGCACTGTCAGATGTCAGGGAAAAATGGGGAAAGAAATATCCCTACGCAGTCAGCAACTGGGAAAACAACTGGGAAGATGTAAGCCCTTTCTTCCAGTTCCCTGACGAAGTACGCCGTATTATGTACACGACCAATATAATCGAGGGGCTGAACCGCCAGTACAGGAAAGTCACCAAGACAAAGAGCGTGTTCCCAAGCGACAGCTCTCTGGAAAAGATGCTCTATCTGGCCAGCCTGAATGTGGCGAAGAAGTGGACCCAAAGATATCGGAACTGGGACCAGGTACTCAACCAGCTGACAGTCCTCTATGGAGAGCGGCTGACCCAGTATCTGTAGAAAGGAAAGTCTGGGGCAGCGCACCCTGAAAGGGATGCTGCTGTTCCCATCCTTATCCCGTCGGCATTTATAGTATTGCCAGAAACCTCCATCCTTATTCCAGAGGCCGGGTGTGGGCAGAGCCCACGAAAAGAAGCAGCCAGGATGTTTTATTTTGGTGCAAAAAATTAGAAAAATCTGTATAAAGGCGTGCAGATTGGTAATACTATAATCAGCAAGATAAATCGACAACAAAATCTAGCCTAGGATTCGACAGAATATTGTACATATCTGGATTTTACCAGAAGGATTTTTCCTCCATAGACACAGAAAAATTTACAGCCTCATTTGAAGGGTGGCTCCACGACATATAATCCCATAAGCTCAACTGTTTTGGATCCAGTACGCTTTGATAGAGTTTCTTATACGCTTTTTCTTGTCCTTATTCTCTTACATGTTTTGATATCACCGCTTCATTTCCATGCTCCCCTACTGTCGCAACATAATATCCGTCTGTCCAAAATTCTCCTCCCCATAATTTTTTCTTCACCTGGAGACACTTGGCAAATACTTCTTTGGCTATTATGCTTTTCACTCTTTGTATTATTTTTTGCGGGCCGTATATTGGCACGGATTGTATCAGGAAATGAACATGGTCTTTATCTGTTCCTACCTCCATAAATTTCACCTCTACTATTTGAAAAAGTTTGTTACGCAGCAGAGCTACAGGGAATTAGATCCTGAGAGATTAAACAAGAAATATCACAATGACAATACAATTCCGCTGAATATCATGGCTGAATCATCACAACAGGTATACCTAATTGATTTAAAGGTTATGGCAATTACGACATATTCCAGAATTATTATGTGCTTTCTATAATGATGTGTGATATACTATTGACAAATACAGGGAAAAGTATGATAATACAGCATTTTAATATGAAAAGGATATTTAAATTTCCTGAAGATATCAAGAATTTTAAACAAATAGTTTTTCGTCAGAAAGGATGGGTTATGGTAATGCACACAAAGCTGCCCATGGGGATTGAGAATTTTGAAAGAATACGTAAGGAGGGGTTTTATTATGTGGATAAAACAGGACTTATCAGGGATTTTTTGGAAAATCCGGCCTATGTGAACCTGTTTACCCGTCCGAGACGGTTTGGAAAGACATTGAACATGAGTATGCTAAAATATTTTTTTGAAGCAGGCAGTGACAATTCAATTTTTGACGGACTTGAGATTTCAAAGGAAAAAGAACTGTGCATGGAATACATGGGGAAATTTCCGGTTATTTCCATCAGCCTAAAAAACGCTGCCAGTGATTCTTTTTCCAGCGCCAAAGAGATGCTCTGCAGCATTATTGGACAGGAGGCGCTGCAGTTTCCATTTCTTTCAGAAAGTGACCGCCTGTCTGAAACAGAGCACCGGCAGTATAATGCAATGATTCATGTAGGCAGTGACGGCGTTTTTACAATGAAGGACATCCTGTTGAAAAACAGCCTGTTGTTGTTGTCACGCTTTCTCCAAAAGCATTATGGGCAGAAAACAATCCTGCTTATTGACGAATATGATGTGCCCCTTGATTATGCTTACAGATCCGGATATTACGATGACATGGTCGGACTGATCAGGACTTTATTTGGCGCTGCATTTAAAACAAAAGACAGCCTGGAGTTTGCGGTTCTGACAGGGTGTCTGAGGATATCAAAGGAAAGCATTTTTACCGGATTGAATAATTTCAAGGTATACACTGTAAAAGATGTACGTTATAAGGAATATTTTGGTTTTACGGATGTGGAAGTCCGGCAGATGTTAGAATATTATGGATTTTCCGACCAGTATGATGTTGTTAAGGAATGGTATGACGGCTATCTGTTTGGCAGTCTGGGAATATACTGTCCATGGGATGTGATTAATTACTGTGGAGATCTTCGCGACGGGAGTGTGACAGAACCACAGAATTACTGGGTAAATACGAGCAGCAATAACATTATCAGGAAATTTTTAAGCAGGGCGAAAACGGCGGACAGAAACGACATCGAACAGTTAATTAACGGGAACAGCATTCAGAAGATAATCCGTCAGGAACTGACTTACCGGGATCTTGATTCCAGTCCGGATAATCTGTGGAGCATTCTCTTTACAACCGGGTATCTGACGCAGTGCAGTGCACAGGCTGGGGAACTGACTGAGCTTGTCATCCCGAACAGGGAGATACGGTGGATTTTTGTCCGTCACATCCGTGAATGGTTCAAATGGGAAACTGAAAAAAACGTGGAAAAGCTGGAAGCCTTCTGCATGGCATTCCTTGAAAACGACACGGCGGCCATCGAGGAGGGTTTCAATGCCTACCTGAAAAAGACAATCAGCATCCGTGATACACATGTCAAAAAGGAAATGAAGGAGAACTTTTACCACGGGATATTACTAGGTCTTTTTGGAAACATGGACGGGTGGAATGTCCAGTCCAATGCGGAGTCAGGTGATGGCTACAGCGACATCAGCGTAGAAGTCGAGGACAGGGAAACCGGCATTGTCATCGAGCTGAAATACGCTGAGAATGCAGCGTTTGACAACGCCTGTAAGGAAGCGCTGAAACAGATTCGTGACAGGAATTATGGGGAAAAGTTAGCTGATGACGGCATGACAACCATCCGCAAATACGGGATTGCGTGTTATAAGAGACGCTGCAGGGTAGTTTCTGTTTAAGATAAAAATTAAGATAAAAATGCTTGAAGAGGCAAGAAAACAACCGATAACCTTAGATGAAAATTCACCTAAGCTGACACCTGAAATGGAAAAAGCGTTCTGGCTGACTGCAAAAAACAGAAACAGATTAAGGACATAAGTCAAAAAACAGGGAAATGATTGATTATATGGATTATTTCCCTGTTTTTTCTTAGAATTATTATTATTCGTTAAACCTGCCTTTTGGGAACAATTATTTTACTATAGTATATGCAAAAGGCAAAATCAATATGTAACTACTCGCCTCAGGACAGTTTTCCAAACAGATCAAAGGAAAAATTCGAAAGAATCCTGTAGTAGCAAATGTCATCTTATCAGACATTCCCTTACTGAAATGTAGTCCAGTATTGATGTATTTTCACTGGCATAAAGTAATAGACATGAGTGGGAAGCCAGTTGCGGTTAACATTGGCAAGATTCTATTGTCGTTTTTTTAATTAGCGTTCGATTGCATCTGTTGTCAATGTTATGGTATATTATTTACATAGGATATGGGAAAATGTGGCTATTTTTATCTGTTACAGAATGTCATCAATGATATCTCTGAAATGGGAAAAATGTATTTTAATATACGGAGCAGACACTGAGTTTTCTGTTTTGGAAAATGGTAACAGATTGTAGAATAAAAAATACATGAGGAAGGCTGTACAATGCAATATCATGAAATCGATATAAAAATGTTTCCGGCTAAATCAGGTGATTGTTTTTTCATTGAATTTATCCGAGAAGATTTTAGAATACTAATAGATGGTGGTTTTGCAGAAACATATCATGAATCGCTTTGTCCATTTTTAAAAGAATTAAATCATAAAAATAAACATATTAATCTGATGGTCATTTCCCATATTGACCAGGATCATATCAATGGTATCAAGGTTTTGCTACAGGAAAACGGGAATGCCCGACAACCCAATATTATATTCATTGACGAGGTATGGTTTAATGGTTTTAGGCATTCAGATATAGTACGAGAGAAAAAAGAAGTGCCATTTTATGAAAAAAATATTCTTCAGATGCTGGCAAATCAAAACGAAATTTCTGACAATAAAGACGGCATAAATGATATAAGTTTCACACAGGGGGACAGTGTTGCAGAACTTCTAATTAAAAATAATTATAACTGGAATACTTCTGTGAAAGGGAGTGCCATATGTATAGATGGGATGAAACAGATCCATTATGGTAATGTTATCATACAGATATTGAATCCTACACAGGCAGTATTAAATGAATTGGCAGACCGCTGGATCATGTCGTTAAAATCAAAATGCAGACAAGTAATCATAAGTGATAACCATTTGTTTGATGACGCATTTGAAGGTGCATACATCACTGAACATGACGACTGGGTAACCATTGTAAAGGAAATATCTTATAATAATGATATTCAGGAGTATGACTGGAAATCCTTAGCTGAACAGCAGGATGATATCATGGATACAAAACCTGCAAATTGTTCCTCGATTGCATTTCTCATATCTTATAATAACACGACCCTGCTTTTTTCCGGAGATTGTGCCATTGACAGATTTAAGGATTATCTTCCGGATAAGATAGATATTGTAAAACTGCCTCATCATGGTTCTGGCAAAAATATTACTAAAGAATTTATACAGCGGACAGATGTAAAATATTACCTGATATCCACGGATGGAAGACATACAGGGCATCCTTCGCCGGTAATAGTTGCTAACATTTTAACGATGTCACAGGGAAATGCACAGATTATTAAAAACTACGATATTCCGTTATTGAATGGAATTGGTAAACTGGAGAATGATACGGATGATTGATAATAATATTGCAAGATTAATTTGCGGGGGAGAGTATGGGACAGCGATATTGACTGACCCAAATCATGCCATAACAGTTTATCACTGCATTAAGAAGGTCTATGAGGAGCCACCAGCAGAAATTAAACTACAGATAGTAGTAGCTGGAACTGGCAAAGAAGTACTAGCTTCTGTTATTGAAACGGGGAGCCTTGCGGATGAAAAAGATGAATATGTATATCTTCAACTGGAAGAAAGTGTAGAGAATATAGATGCAGTAAAGTTTATGAGCTGCGACATAGAACGGTTTCAGAAAATACATATGTTAGGATATGGGAAGAATCGTCCTGATATAAGCGGAGTGAAATTGCAATCAACCGGGCGCTCCCAGCCAGTTACTGATCAAAGGTATGATATACAGTTGGAAGTCAAATATGCCAAAGATAAAACTTTTGCGGGATTTTCAGGCAGTCCTTTGATGGACAAGAAAGAGGCTTATGTTTTAGGTTTGATTGCGCAGGAAGGCATAGTTAATAATGAAGTCCTATATATAGAGGGAATAAGTGTAAAATCGCAGCTTCGTTTTTTTGACAGACATGGCATTTTTGTGGAAAAATATAAAGCTACGCAACGAAATATGGCTATTAAACCTAAGACAACGCAGAATGTCGGTTTTAACGCCACGGGTATGTCTGATGTTGGTTATGACCCATACAATGCCATACTGGATGGAATTATTTTATTACACCATAAGGGATACAGGGATGAGGCTCAAAGAAAATTAAAGGAACAAATTGAGCAGCTGCAGAACGATAAAAATGTCCCAGATAAAGTAAAGGCTCAGTTTTTAATAAAACAGGCAGTCTGGATATTAGAGGATGTTCGGAATGTAACTGCCGCAAATAAAGCATACCATAAGGCTGTTCGGTATGATGAATCCCTTGATGCAAGGGCTTTTTTGGCGTTACGCTCATTTTATTCGGACGATAAAGATGCCAGAAAACTGGTAATGCCGGTAGATTCATTGTATCATTTGAATATTTATATGCAGATATGCGTTAATCAGAATGACGGGGCAGCCGCAATCAATATGTATGAATTAAATAAGGATTTGTATGGAAAAAATGATATTACCCTTTATCTCCTTTCCATTGCTTATATGCTGCAGCATGAATTTAAGAATGCGGAGGAAACGATTAACAAGGCAATAGAAGAAAATGCAGAAATAGCTGATTATTATTTCATCAGGGCATTAATCCAATATTGGAGTGCAGTACCTGGGGAGGTATATGATTCATCAAATACTATCTGTCCTGAATTATATTTTAACGGAATATTTTTTCTTCCTGAAGATATGAGAGAAGAGATTAAAAAAGCTGCGGTAGATTTTAAACTTGCTTATAACAGGGCATACAGCTTACAGGACCGGGAAAAAACAGAGATTTTTTTAACCTGCTGGATTAATGCGCTTACAATTGATAACAGTTTATTTCCTGATACGGCAGAACCATTGGAATTGCTGCGCAATGAAAATCCAGATCATACAGTAGTCCTGTTGCTGGATCTATTGTGTGGTAAAGTGAAAAAAGATGAAAAATATGAAAAAAAGTTACATATCCTCATAAAGAAAAAAGAAAATACCATAAACTATATAATTATCTTAACAGAGTATTATTTAATAGCCAGGGAACCAGAAAAAGCGAAATCCCTTTTATTTGAATATAAGAATCTCTTTATGGATTCTTCAAATATGGTTTACTGGTATGATGAGATAGCCAGGCTGGAAACAAATAATGAGAAAAAAAGAACGATTTTAGATATGCTTAGGAAGGATACTTCTCTAAGCGAAATCCACAAAAGGCGTATCAGCTGCTTTTTTGAAAATAATTCCAATCAAAATATATTACAGGAGTTAGAATCCATATACAAAGATACCGGACTGACACTGGATATCATCAACATAATATTATATGGTCAGGAAATAAGAAGCTGGAACAAATCATTAGAGTATGCCCGGATTTTAAAAGAGAAGCACCATAATTATTATGGATATCTTTATGAAATGAAGGCTTATTACCATATGGAAAAGTATGCAGATGCTTACAGGTGTGTCCAGGATATAGAAGAACTGGGTATTGCAGAATTGAGTCAGCAGATAAAGATAATTAAAGTTGACATATTAGAAAAATTAGGGGAATACAATCAGGCGATTCGTGCAGGAGAAGAACTTTTCCCTAAAATACAGACAGAAGATTTTGCACACAGGCTTGCCAATCTGTATATAAAAACAGGAGATAAACTTGGTGCAATCCGGGTATTGCAGGATGTAGAAAAGAAAAACAAACTTTCACCAGTAGGATATCAACGGCTGAGTGGATATTTTCAATTTATGGATACCCAAAAGTCATTAGAATATGCCGAGAAATATGTTGAATCTTCCCATTATTCACCAGGGGCGTTGGCGTGGGTGGCTACCAGTGCCGCAAATATAGGCAGGAGCGATGTCATGGAACGATACTGGCTGGAACTCATGAAAAACCACTCTGATTCTGATAACATAAAACAAATATCGTTAAAAGAATTCACAGACATGATCAAAAATGCAAATATACAGTGGCAGGAATGTCTGAAAAAATATAATCATGCAGAAATTCCACTTCATGTTTATCTGGATGTTATGGAAAATGTTTTATTATCAGGTATGTTTTATGACAACTGGAATGATACGAAACATTTTTCTATGTTATTTTTTGGCGGGCTTTATATCAGAATGAATCCTGACATCATTTTAGATAAAATTGTTTTAGATTATACATCCTGTTTATTATTGTACGAATTAAATATGCTGGATATCCTGTCATCGAATGTTTCAACCATATATGTTCCGTCTAATATCAATCCTGTTATTTTAGAAGAACAGGATAAGCTGTGCTGGGGACAGTCAGATGTATTGCTTCATCAAAATGAAGTGCTGGAATATTGTATGAATTTCCTGCATCTGGAATTTGTAAAATGTGTTTATCCGGATAATTTAAGTGGATTGGATTTAACAGAACGGTATGAAAACATACGGTATTACACAGCCCAGGAAAATGGTGCAATCTGGGTTGACTCTGATCGCCACAGTAGTTATGCCGTTTCTGTAAACGAAGTATGTGCCGCATTATTTATGATAGGATATTCCTGTAGCTACAATGCAGATGAAATTCGTCCGGATAAGGTGGAACTGTTAAAATATCAGGGATGTAAATTACTTATCAGCATTCTGGCAGCGCAGGAATTATATGATAATAATATTTTAGATAATTTATGTAATTCGTATGAAGTTCTCTTATTTGAAGAAGACAAGCTTCAGATTATAACTGACTTAGGAAGTCAGAATAAAAAACGCATCATTTCTAATAAACTGGAATTATTAAAAAATAAATTAAAAGAACTTACAAATTCCGGAAAGATAAAGTGGTGTGCAGATATCAGCCCGTCTGAAAGTATGTACTGTGATTTACTGACTTCCGCGATTACAACGGCTATACAGGAAAATATTCCTTATTGTGTGGAGGATCGCTGTATACAAAGCTACGGCTTGATAAACAATCTGCCCATATACAGCACATTGCATCTTCTTAAAACCATGCATGATAATAAATGGATCAATGATAATCAATATCTTAAATCTTATAGGGAATTTATTAACAGAAAAGCAGGATTTATACTTGTCAGTGAACAACTGGTATACCAGGGACTGGTTGGTTCTTCTGTCATCAATGGGAATCTTGCTGAATCCAGACAGCTATCATTGTTTAGAGAGTATATGGAGCAATCACTCTATTTACTGGACAAATATAGTGGCACTTATCATCTGGGAGCTCATTTTTCAGAAAAAAAATGTTATCTTGTTATGCATATGCTTAATATTGGCAGGATCATTGATATGATATGGGTGTCTGACATGGCACTGGAGAAAAAAACGGCCTGTTCAGACTGGGTTCTCTTACGCTATTCAAGACTTGGGGAAAGTATTTTTGAGACCGCTTCAGAAGACTTGTCAAAAGATGCATTAATAATAATTCCTATATTGTATTTAATTTTACAAGGTACATTATTTTTTGGCAATATCAATGAAATTCCAAATTATAGTAAATGGCTATATTCATTAATCTCGGATTTATTAGAGATTAATGACAGGTTACTGGACGAAATTGTAGCCGCTTTGTTACATGAAATGCATAACTCCTTAAAACGTTTTCTAAATAAGACTAATGAATTATTCATCGTAGAACGTTCAATGAGTCATGGAATCCAGTATATGCCGGATTTTCTGCGTGAAAGGGTTTTGGAGGATCATGAAATAAATACGATATATCAGAAGTTTTACAAAAAAGTTGTCCATATAAGTCAGGACTGTTATATTCCCCATAATATTTTTGAAGGGTGGATTGAGGATGCATTAGGAACAAATGAAAATCTTATTCTGGATAAAAAATATGACAATACTCTTTTCAAGGTTTCATGGGAATATTCCATGCCGCTATGGCCTTTATTTAAAATAAGCTGGTTTGAAAAAGAAAAGGAATGTTCGTTCCAGCTATATTGTGAACCTGGAGCACGTTTACAACATAATAATGCACCGGTGAGAATTAAGGAAGTCAGAAAGGCCTGTGATTATCTGGATTGTGATATTGACTGGAATGCCATAGAACAGATCAGTACAAATCAATATGCTAATGCAGTAAATTTACTGAAAGCAAAAGTTTTTCTAAGTGATAAATTTATAAGCGGACTGATCCGACGGATCGTCAGAGAAGGATGGATATTTGAAATGGATTCAGCAGTTTATTTACTGCCATTTGATATCTCATATTTTCAGCAGTTTTATGAATATAAAAATTCTTTTATATGTGATAATCAAAAGATAGTATCATCCCTACCGATTCAAATGGAAAAGGGACTCAGCTTTGAGAAAGCGTTAAATCCTATCCGTCGCCTTCACTATTTGTCATGGATTATACAAAACAATTGTGAGTGCAATGAGAATGAATTTTGTTGTATGCTTGATTATATGGAAGGTGGATGTGATTCTGATTATGGTCAGATATATATTTCATTATTAAGAACAGTATACTACATTATGCAAGTAAATGAAAAATATGTTTCGGTGCCTGTTCAGGACAAAATAATCTGGACATATATCTGGACAGACAAGATATTTGATGAAATAATTGAGCACGTTCATTCTGGAGCAGGTACCTTAAGTGAGTACAAAAATAATTTGAGTCAGTGTGCAAAAAATATAATGCCAAGACATACTTCCATAGCATACATGCAAACATCGGATGTTATCGATCCTTCACAGATAAACATAACACGTATTTGTCTACTGGGCTCCATACAACTGTCCATCGAATTTTTTTGCCAGGCCAGGAACCAGGAAATTCAATGTATCATCAGGAAAATAGGGGAAAGACTGGGTTCATGGCTAAAATCATATGATATATTATATGAATTTTTGATATCGCACGAAGACAGCAGAAATGAATGGGATACTTTCTTCAATAAAAATTACCGAAAAGAGATAAACAAACTCCAAGTAATTGCTTTTCAAGTGAAAGAAGAAGATCTTCCCAGAGAAAATAATCGAGAAGATATACAAAGAATATTGGGACAAGACTTTCTATCAGAAATTGACAGAAACACAATCCTGTTAGAATGCATGAACAAACCAGATTCAGAAACAGTGAAATTACTGGAAATGTTTTTGCAAAAGTTCTTTCTGGATCTGGATATTATGTCAGAAGTAGATGATTTCATATTAGCTGCAGCTATTTTGTTTAGGTTACCAAAAGAGGATAATGATAACATTAAAAAAGAAATAATGCTAAAATTGAAGAATATGCTAATAAACAGCATAAAGGACTGGCGTAAGATAATAGGATTTCTTACTTATATTGTGGGAGATGACCTGGTTTTATATGTCCAATTTTTTGAGATTATTTCTTCGGAATCTGATGTTGTTGCAGAACCCGATTTTTTAGCATGGATGACAGAGCAGCAACTAATGCTGCCGTTAGATTCCGGATGGAAACTATATCAGGCAAAAGCGCATTTAATCAATCAAAAGTATGAGACATATGAAACGAAAGAGGCTCATTTAGAAGGCTGACATATACAGCTGTATAGATATGAGGCAGAGTTGGTCGGAATAGATATGGACATCAGTTCTTGAATAATAAGTGTTTTTTATAGTGATGTATGCTATACTAAACAGGGATATTATAAAGGGCTGTATAGTTGGCGGGGCTCATTATGTGATATTGGTATCAGGATAAGTGGCAGAACTGAAAAAAGTGGGAGAAAATTAGTTCTTGTCAGCATCCGTAAAGTTAGCAATGTTGTAATAATTTCTATGATATAATAGTCAGATTTCTATAACGGATAGCTGACGGTTTCGATACTTTTATATGGTATTTTGGAAAGAAGGACAAAATGAATGAAAAAATTTCGAAGATTGGATCTGCAATAACAAAATTTCTATTTGACATGTATTCTTTTGAATATATCCAATCAGTCTTTTCAGGGAAGCTAGATGTAGATGACTTTGTTGATCAGGTAATTTTAGAATGCATCAAAAATGCTTTTGACAACACACAAGAAATGCACTCATTGCGTTATTTTCTGAAGAAGAACGGATATGATGATAATATTGACACTGATGTCCGTATGAGATATAGTCGCTTAATGGCATTAGTAAATGAAGCAAAGAAAAAAGAGACTGAACATCTATAATCCTATGGCATTGATATTGAAGATGATGAGATGGCTCTCGAAATGAACAATATTGCTGACAGACTTGATGGCTATAAACTTTCAGAAATGAATTTTTTTGAAATAACGAATATTGGAGAAATTGATCTGATAAAAGCAATTATCCATCATCGTATTCCTTCATCTAAGAAAATATCAAATTCTCGTTTTATTGATATTGCCAAGCAATATGACAAATTAGTGCTTAGCTGGAAAGAACAATGTAATGACAGTGATAAGAAGATGGTTTTTTATTCCCTCGCCTATTATACAATTGAATGGAAGTATCAGTTTAATTTTCTTTATCACTGTCTTAAAGAGATGGAGGTTGCTGGAATAAAACAAGAGTCTAAGGTTATTTTCAAGACAGGCATGCTTTTTGGATATCGGCAATATAGGTCAATACTTGGTTTTCTTGTTACAACCGATAGTCGGATGATAGGATATCGTGAGGGACTAATTGCAGACTTCCTCAAATCCTCTGAAATAGAATACCAATATTGTGAAATGCTTGCCTTAGTAACTACACTTAAAGAAAAAGCTGAAGTCAATGGCATTCCGATTAAAGAATGGTTTATTCAAAACACTGATATTAGCGATTGGGCATCGTTTTTTCGGGATTATAATGTTTTTAAATTTGTTGATTTCAAAAAGGACTGGTCAGGAAAACATATTCGTTCTATGAGGGAACTGATTAATGCGGTATTTCCCGGAAATCCCGAAAAACGTTCTTATATGGACACCTTAAATTTTGATAATCTAATTATATCAAAATTTAAGGAGGAAATGTCTATGGATAAGTTCGATTGTTATATCGAAAAGTACACAAACAACGCAGGAAAGCCTTGTGCTCGGCTACGTGAAAAGGAAAGCAACAGAAAAATCATTTTGGACGGTGATGTCTTTGTAAAAAAGCACTTTCTTCGCTTCCTTTCTCAAGCAGAATTAAACATCAATATTATGCCAACTATATTTGATCGTCATGGTACAGATATAGTTGCTGTTCGTGGCATAAAACAAGCAGAAGATGCAGAAACAATTGAAATTAATCTTAATGCAATTGGTGCAGGATACTTATTTGAATAGGATTGAAAGAAAAATATAGGGAGTGAACGAATGATGAAAGGATTAGGTGTGGATAAAGTGAAAAAAATATCTTTAGATGGCTGGATCTTTTATATGAGTGAAGAGGAAAGCAACTTAGATCGGCATAAATGCGGAAAGTGGATGCATTTCTTCAATAATAAGGAGTTTGCCGTACATATATGTGAAGAAGCAGTTGTAAATGGTATCTGTGTAGAAGCAAAGCATACAGATGCATCGGAAGGAGTATGCTGTTTTTATTTGAACTGTGATGATATTGAAGGACATAAGAAGGTATTGTCATATTTTATTAAAAATGACCTGATACGGAAAACAAAGACAGGAAAACTATATAATATTTCCTTTAAATTGGATGATCAAACGAGAGCAGGAGAGTATGGAGCTGGGTTTCATTCTGAGATTAAATTAGAGAACTTTGTGCATTTGAATACAGGGGAACTTCTTTAAGATGATCAATATTTACAGGAATTATATGTGCTTTCTATAATGATGTATGATATACTATAGGCAAGCGCAAGGGAAAGTATGATAATATAGTATTTTAATATGGAATAGGGATACTTTTCACAAACAGGAAGAATCGGAAAGGATGTGTTATGGAAATGCAGACAAAGCTCCCTGTAGGGATTGAAAATTTTAGAGAAATACGTACCGGGGGATTCTACTATGTCGATAAGACCGGACTGATTAAAACATTGCTGGAGAATCCAGGGAAAGTGAACCTGTTTACGCGGCCAAGACGGTTTGGAAAAACCCTGAACATGAGTATGCTGAAATATTTTTTCGAAGCAGGCAGTGACGTCATGCCGTTTAACAACATCACGCTTTTTGACGGGCTTGAGATTTCAAAGGAAAAAGAGCTGTGTGAAGAATATATGGGGAAATTTCCGGTTATTTCAATTACCTTAAAAGGGGCGACTGGAGAAAGCTTTGATGATGCAAAAGTAATGCTCCGAAGAATTATAGGGAAAGAAGCAATGCGGTTTCGGTTCCTGCTGGAAAGCGACAGGATTGATGACGCTGAACGCAGTCAGTACAAGGCACTTGTCTCTATGGATAAAACAGGCGCATTTACCATGTCCGACGAACTTTTAAAGGACAGTCTGCAGACTTTGTCACAACTTTTGCAAAGGCATTATGGGCAAAGTGTTATCATGCTGATCGACGAGTATGATGTGCCGCTCGATAAGGCATACCAGTCAGGATATTATGATTCTATGGTGGAGCTGGTCAGAATCCTGTTTGGAAATGCATTTAAGACAAACGACAGCCTGAAATTTGCGGTCCTGACAGGGTGTCTGAGGATATCAAAGGAAAGTATTTTTACCGGACTGAATAATTTTAATGTATACACAGTAAAAGATGTACAGTATAATGAATATTTTGGATTTTTGGACAGGGAAGTTCAAAATCTGCTGAAATATTATGGATTTATGGAAAAATACGACGTCATAAAGAAATGGTATGACGGATACCGTTTTGGAAAATTGGAGGTATATTGTCCGTGGGATGTAGTCAGCTACTGCCACGCCCTGAGAATGGAACCGTCCACAGAACCACAGAATTACTGGGTAAACACA
>ERZ808040.1276-NODE-1276-length-17527-cov-8.399026_pt1 | contig 17527 bp, 17 predicted proteins | sample MGYA00380191_ERZ808040 | MGnify/ENA primary metagenome ERZ808040 (study PRJEB31490, sample SAMN06133395) | mouse gut metagenome | isolation source: J6 | host: mice | place: China: Chengdu | collected 2015-05 ... | reverse complement strand
CGGGGGATTAGCCCAACGGATTTTGAGTCCGTCACGTCTACCAATTCCATCACACCGGCACGGACGTAAGGTATTATACTACACTTTATCCCCGAGCGCAAGAGGCCATCTTCTATTTTCTCCCCGAAATGAACGCAGATATGCCGGGCCCCCGCCAAGAGGCGGGGGCCCGTTCCCTTATTTCGCCAGACACACCGCAGTTTTCGCGGCCAGCCGGGCGTTGTTGAACACAAGCTGAATGTTGGAGTCCAGGCTGTCTCCGCCGGTCAGCTCCTTCACCTTGGCCAAAAGGAACGGAGTGGTCTCCTTGCCGTGAATGCCGTTGGCCCGAGCCTGAGCCAGCGCCTCGTCGATGGCGGCGTTGATGACCGCCGGGTCCATGGAATACTCCTCCGGGATAGGATTGGTCACCAGCATCCCCCCGGCAAAGCCCAGGTCCAGACTGGCCCGGAACGCCGCGGCCAGCTCCTCGGGGCTGTCCACCTGGTAGTCCACGCTGACCCCGCTGTGCCGGGTGTAAAATGCGGGCAGCTCCTTTGTGCCATAACCCAGCACGGGCACGCCGTGGGTCTCCAGATACTCCAGAGTCAGGCCCAGGTCCAGGATGGACTTGGCCCCGGCGCACACCACCATCACAGGGGTATGGGCCAGCTCCTCCAGGTCGGCGGAGATGTCCATGGTGGTCTCCGCGCCCCGGTGGACACCGCCGATGCCGCCGGTGGCAAACACCTTGATGCCCGCCATGTGGGCGATGATCATGGTGGTGGTGACAGTGGTGGCCCCGTCCTGACCCCGGGCGCACAGCATGGCCAGGTCCCGGCGGCTGGCCTTCGTGACGGCGGTGCCGGTCCTGCCCAGATATTCGATCTCCTCCTTGGTACATCCCGCCTTCAGCCGTCCGCCGATGACGGCGATGGTGGCGGGAACCGCGCCGTTCTCCCGGATGATGTTCTCCACCGCCAGGGCGGTCTCCACATTCTGAGGATAGGGCATTCCGTGGGAGATGATGGTGGACTCCAGGGCCACCACGGGCTTCCCGGCGGCCAGAGCTTCCGCCGCCTCGGGGGACACGTCCAGATATTTGTTCAAAGCCATGAGAATTGCCTCCATATATATTTATTGATTATCTTTTGTAAAAAGGCCCGCGATTACAATCAAAATTCCGATGCCTCCGCCGCACCAGGCCAAAAAGTTCATCGTCCCAACTGCGATTCCAAGCAATATGACCGCGGTCCCGAGCAGCATGATTTTGATTCCTCTCAAATCGTTACCCCTTTCTCATCCGCTCCGCCAGCGCCCCGGCGCTCATGGCGCCGTTGATGGTCTCCGCGCTCTCCATGGCGATGGACGCGGCGGCGAGGCCCGCCCGGGCGGTGCCCTCCAGCGCCGTGCCCTCCAGATAGGCCCAGACCAGCGCCGCCATGAAGGCGTCCCCGCAGCCGGTGGTATTCACCATGCGCCCTTCCCCGCAGGGCAGCCGCACCCGGCCGCTGTGGTCGGCGGCAAGAACCCCGTCCCCGCCCAGCGAGATAAACACCCGGCGCAGCCCTGTCTCCAACAGCTTGTCCGCCGCCTGATTCAGGCTGGCCTCATCCCGGATGGCCACCCCGGACAGCAGCTCGGCCTCCATGCGGTTTGGCTTCAGGGTATGGAGCTTTCCCAGCACCGGTCGAAGCTTGTCCGCCTTGGCGGTGGACACCGGGTCGGCAAAAATGGGCGGCGCAGCATGGTCCGCCAGCCAGCGGACGGCGTCGGCCGGAATGTTGGCGTCCACCACCACCAGCTGGGCGTTTTGCAGCAGCTGGAGCCGGGAGGAGAGAAACGACGGGGTGATGTGGCGGTAGATCTCCATGTCGGACAGGGCCAGCTCCATCTCACCCCTCTCGTCGGCGATAAAGAGGTAGGTGGAGGTGCGCTCCCCGGGGATCTGGAGCGCCCGGCTGATGTCTATCCCCAGCTCCCCGCAGGAGGCGGCGATGCGCTGCGCGTACAGATCGTCCCCGAAGGCGGTGAGCAGCCGCACATCCAGCCCCAGAAGTGCCATATTGTGGGCGATGTTCCGGCCCACGCCGCCCAGGCTCATCCGCACGGTTCCGGGGTTGGAGTCCGCCCGGACCAGGGGGGCGCGGGCGGCGCCGCCAATGTCCATGTTCACTCCGCCCACCACTACGGCGTAGGGCGCGGTGGAAATAATATATCCCTTCCCGGCTATGTGCCCCTTTTTCATCAGGTTGGAGATGTGGACCGCCACCGACGACCGGGCTATGCCCGCCCTGTCCGCCAGCTCCTGCTGGGAGATCATGGGGTTTTCCTCAATCCACCGGAGGAGCTGCCGTTCCCGCTGGGTCATGAGCACCACTCCTAAACTTTCTTCTGATTATAAGCATATGCTTATCCCCTCCGTTTGTCAAGAGGCTTTTGCAATTTTTTGCCCGTTCCCGCCCCATCCCGGCCGTCCCGGCGGCGGTCTAAAACAGCGTGCGCACCGCCCAGGCCGCCGCCAGAAACCCGGCCGCGTCCGCGCACAGCGCGGCCGGTACCGCATACCGGGTCCTGCCCACCTTGGCCGCGCCGAAATACACCGCCACCGTGTAAAACGTGGTCTCCGTGGAACCCAGCATCACCGCCGCCGTCCGCCCCACCAGCGAGTCGGGGCCGTAGGTCTCGATGAGCTCCGCCCCCACCCCCAGGGCGGCGGAACCGCTCACCGGCCGCACCAGCAGCAGGCCGATGGTCTCCGCCGGGATGCCCACCGCCGCCAGCACCGGCCCCACGGCCTCCCCCAGCAGCTCCAGCGCCCCGGAGGCCCGGAGCATGTACACCGCCGTCAGCAGGCCGATGAGGGGCGGCATAATCCGCAGGGAGACCTTGAGCCCCTTTTCCGCCCCGTCGGTGAGGGTCCCCCACAGGTCCACCCGGTGCGCCAGCCCCCACAGCGCCACCGCCAGCATGAGGAAGGGCACCAGCATGGCAAACATCAGGTCCATCCGCTCACCTCCACAGGCGGGCCATCAGCTTGGAGGCCGTCACCCCCACCGCAATGGACACCGCCGACGCCAGCCACACCGCCGGCAGAATGTCAAAGGGGCTGGCGCTCCCCGCCGCCGCCCGCAGGCTGGCCACCGTGGTGGGGATGAGCTGGAAGGACGCCGTATTGCACACCACCAGCATGCACAGCCCGTCGGAGGCCACGCCGGGGGTGCGCTCGGCCATGAGCCGGGCCGCCTCCAGCCCCAGCGGCGTGGCGGCGTTGCCCAGCCCCAGAAGATTGGCAGATAAATTGGCACTGACCGCATCCATCACCCGGCTGTCCCCGGCAAAGTCCGGGTACAGCCGGCGGATGGCCGGCCGGAGCAGCCGGGACAGCCCCCGGGCAATGCCGGAGCGCTCCATCACCTCCATCACCCCCGTCCACAGGCACAGCACCCCCATCATGGACAGGCACAGCTCCACCCCGGCGGCGGCGCCGTCCAGGGCCCCTCTGGCCACCGCGGGGCCGTTCCCCGTGGCCAGGCCGCACAAAACCGCCGCCCCCACCATCACCGTCCAGATCAGCGACATTGCCATATAGTGATCCCTCCTTTGTCCGTCCCCCATATATACGGCGGTCCGCACAAAATCATGTCCCAGAAAAAGGACGGCGTGACACAAACCGACAGAGATCCCAATAATTACGGATTTTCCCCAATTTTTTGATTGACAAAATTATACGTTGTGTTATAATAAAACTGAAGTATGTGACGTAACCAATATACGCAAGGCGCAAAGGAGGATTTCGAAAATGAAAGCGACCGGAATTGTCCGAAAAGTCGATGAGCTGGGGCGCATCGTGTTGCCTATCGAGCTGCGCCGTACCCTGGACATCGCGGAACGCGACCCACTGGAGATTTACGTTGACGGACCGTCCATCATTCTGAACAAGTACCAGCCCGCCTGCATTTTCTGTGGAGATTCCCGAGAGATCACGTCCTTCAAGGGGAAAAATATCTGCACGAGCTGTCTGAAAGACCTGGGCAGCAAATAATTCCCCTTCCTGTCCGTCTGCTGTAGGAAAAGCCGCCTGCATAGGCGGCTTTTTTGTGTCCGCCGGTTTTTCGGCCCCCCCGCCCGCTCCGGGATGAGGGGCGGCCGCCTCCCCCCGGTATTTCCCGGTTGTGTTATACGGGTTGTTATCATTTCCATGTGCTGGCAACACAGGTAAGCACTTCCAGCGGATTTCCATAATTGGAAGAAAAATTGGAAAAGCGGCGGGCAGAACACTGCCGCCGCTTTTCTGTGATTCGGACCGCTCCCAAGAGGATCGGCCTGACGGATTTCCGCACAATCCCCTTATTTTTGCGGCAAAAACTCAGAGAATTACACGGTTTCCCGAATGTTCTCTTTCATTGCCCCGCCAGCCGGTTATACAGCCAGCGCTTTTTGACGCCGAACTCCTCCGCCGCCTGGGCCGCCGCCGCCTTCAGCGGCATCCCCTCCCGGCGCAGCTGCTCCGCCCGGGCCAGGGCTCCCCCCTCGTCCGCCGCTTCGGCCTGGGCGGGACGGCCCCCCACCACCAGCACAAACTCCCCCCGGGGCTCCTGGGCGGCGTACCGCTCCACAGCCTCCCCCAGGGTGAGGCGGAGCACCTCCTCGTGGAGCTTGGTCAGCTCCCGGCACACCGCCAGGGGCCGGTCCGGGCCAAAGACCGCCGCCAGGTCGTCCAGGGTGGCCCGCAGCTTGTGGGGGGCCTCGTAGAACACCATGGTGCGCTCCTCCGCCTCCAGAGAATCCAGCTGAGCCCGGCGGTTTTTCTTGTTCTGGGGCAGGAAGCCCTCAAAGGTGAACCGCCCGGTGGGCAGGCCGGACACCGACAGGGCCACCGTCAGGGCGCAGGGGCCGGGGATGGCCTCCACCGCCACCCCGGCGGCGGCGCACAGGGCCACCAGGTCCTCGCCGGGGTCGGAGATGGCGGGGGTGCCTGCGTCGGTGACCAGGGCGCAGCGCTCCCCCTCCTGAATCCGCCGGAGGATGGCGGGCCCCGCCGTGCCGCAGTTGTGGCGGTGGTAGGCGGCCATGGGCTTTTTCAGCCCCAGGTGGTTCAGCAGCTTTACCGTCACCCGGGTGTCCTCGGCGGCGATGAAGTCCGCCGCCTCCAGAGTTTCCGCCGCCCGGCGGCTGATGTCCCCCAGATTGCCGATGGGGGTGGGCACCAGATAGAGCGTTCCGGCCATGTCAGGCCCCTCCTTTTGATCCGTCTGCCCGCGCCTGCCCGGGCGGGGACGTGAACCTGCCGTTTTGTTCGGGGATGGACAATGTCACCGTCTTTTCACAGTGGTGGGGCTGGCTCTCGTCCTCGCACCACAGGGACGCGCCAAAGGCCTCCGTGGGCTCGTAGCCTACCGCCTCCACCCGCTGGCTGATGTGCACGCCCAGGAAGTCGTCCTCGAAATCCTCCCAGCGGCTGAGCAGCCGGGCCGCGTCCGCCTGGGCCGGCAGGACGTTGAACAGGTTCAGCCCGCCTGTGGAGCGGCACAGGGACAGCAGCGTCAGATATTCCCGGAGGACGCCCCCCACCGCCTTGTCCTGGCTCCTCATGCGCAGCGTCACCGCCGTCACCTCGCCGGAGACGGTGTATACCGGCTCCTCATATACCGTGGTATTGCCAAACAGATAGATGGCCGCCGTGCCGCTGGGCTGTGCCCGCTCCACCCACCGGCCCTGATCGTCCAGGGTGGGGGTGCTGGTTTCATCGCGGTACTCCGCCACCCGCAGGCAGTGGTTGTAGTTCCGGGCAAACGCCGGCACATCCAGCGGCCCCCGGCAGGGGGGCAGCATGCTCCACAGCATGGCCAGCACCAGCGCCGCCGCCAGCGCCGCCTGCGCCCCCGCGAAGGCCCAGCCGCTGAACCTCCGCTCCTCCTTGGTGTAGCGGCAGGCGCCCTCGCCGTTCCAGCTCCCGTTCCACCCCTCCAGGGCATCCTGCCGGTTCTTCCAGAACCGCCACACGCTCCAAATGGGAATGTTCCAGCCGTAGCCCTCCCAGGCCAGCTGCCAGCTGCGTTCCCAGCCCTGCTCAATGGACAGCTTTTCCCCGTCCTTGTCCCGGAGCTTCAGGCCGAACACCCACTTTCCCGGCGTCCAGCCCCAATAGTGGAGCCACAGGGGCTCCAGCGCCAGGGTGAGGGCCAGCATGGCCGTGCCCCAGAGGATGGCAATGAGGGCGTTCTCCGTTCGCAGCCGGGCGAGACCCAGGTCCCGGAAGAGGAGCAGCCACACCACGTTGATGAGGGTGTCGTACAGCGCCGTATCCAGCGTCCGGGCAAAATACCGCATCCAGGGGTGGTAGCAGGCCTGGGGCACGAAGTCCCGCTCGTCCGCCTCCTCGTCCTCCGGCGCGGCGGGGGGAGCGCCGGGCAGACTGGACTGCGGGGGCGCCTGGAGCTGGGCCAGCCAGGGCCGGGGCTCCAGGGCGGCGTACTCCACCCCGGACCGCTCCAGCTCCCGGCACACCGCCGCCGCCCGCTCAATGAGGGCCCGGTCCCCCTCCAGCCTGTTCATCTGGACGAACAGCGCCTGTTCCAGGCTCAGCGCCCCCTGCTGCACCTTGCGGATGGTGTCGAGGTCCAATTGCAGCTGACGCAGCAGGCGTATCTTCTCCAGGGTCCGGGCGTCCTCCTCCGAGTAGTCCCGGTAGCCGTTGTCCAGCCGCCTGGGGGACAGCAGACCCTCCCCCTCGTAAAAACGGATGTTGGCCCGGGTCATGCCCGTCCTGTTTTCCAGCTCCTTGATGGTCATGAAACCACCTCCCAGGGCCATGCTAACCTGTCAAGCGGCTTGACAGTCAAGGGTTTTTCGCGAACTTCCAGAAATTTTAATCGAGAGGGGAACCGTCCGCCCACTTCACAGCCGGGGCGGAGGCCTCCGGCACAGCGTAGTCATAGCACTGGTCCTTCCAGAAGGACAGCCGCACCGGCCCGCCGTAGTCGAGCTGGAACGCGCCGTCCTCACAGAGCTCCAAGTCGTAGATGCCGAAGAAGTAGGCGTACACCGTACCGTCCTGGTGGCTGAGCACCACGGTGTACCGGCTCCGGGTGACCGCGTCGTCCGCCCGCTCCGGCTCACTCACTTGGAGGACGCACTCCTCCTGGCCGTCGCCGTTCATGTCCAGCCAGACGTGGGCCTTGATCTCCAAGGATTCCTCGTTCCTGGGATAGGCCGCGCCGGGCTGAATGTACTCCGCCCAGGCGGTCCAGCCCACGTCGCCGTAGAAGTGGTCGCCGGACGCGCCGTACACTTCCGTTTCCCCGTTCAGCGCCGCCAGGATGGCCGCCCGGGCCTGTTCCGAATCGCTCCCCGTGGCGGCGGGGCCGTCGCACCAGTCGGCGATGGGCAGCAACAGGGCTTTTCCGGCGGAGGGGTGGGGCCGTCCGTCGTCAAACTCCCGCCACTCGCTGTCCGGTTCGTAGTATTTTCGATCGTCCCACTCCCCCAGCTGGGTCCAGAAGCGGTCGATGAGCCGCGCACCGGGGACGATCTCCTCCGCCCCGGTGGGGAAGTCCACCCGCCCCTCGCTGAAAATCTCCCGCTCCTCCGTGAGGACGCCCCCCTCCATGGGGTACTCGTACAGCTGATAATAGCCCATGCGCCCCCCGGCCCGGAGAATCACATTTTTGTCCGGGTGGCTGTACAGGCTGCTGTCCTTGGAGTGGAATTCCCCCACGCACGTCACCTGCCCGTCCCGCCAAGTGTAGCACTGGGCCTCCCTGCCCAGGTAGTCCACAATCAGCTCAGGCACGCCGTCCCGGTCCACGTCGTGGAGGAAATAGCTCTCGCTGCCCGTGCGCATCAAGTAAGTCATATCCTGGTCCACGCTCCAGATTCCAAGGGAATCCCGGCCGTCCGCCGCCAGCCCCTGGAAGGCCTCCTGCTCCCACTGGCTCTCGCTCTCAATCCGGCGCAGCCGGGCGAGGAACTCCATATACCCCGTCTGCCAGGGACGGTAGTCCCGGCCGGGCAGGTCATAGCCCGCCAGCGGCGGGGCGGAGGGCGCCGGGGTGGGGGTGGGCATCGGGGAGGGCGTCTCCAGCACCGGGACGGATGCCTCCGGCGGCGGGGTGGTCAGGGCCGGGCTGGGGCTGGGCTCCTCCGTACCGGGGCCGCAGGCGCACAGCGTCAGGCACAGGGCAAGGGCCAGCGGCAGGAACATATTTCTTTTTCTCATGGCGGTCACTCCTTTGCCCCATTCTACCCCAGAGAGCCGGACAAAGTCGTTAAGCCGCGCTTACAATGCGGTTGCAAATCCGTTACAATCTGCGGCAAACCGTTACAGCTTGTCCTCCCGCATGGTGAGGGAGATGCGCTTTTTCTTCTCGTCCACTTCCTTCACCCACACCGTCACCACGTCGCCCACGCTGAGCACCTCCGAGGGGTGCTTGATGTAGCGGCCGCAGATCTGGCTGATGTGGACCAGCCCGTCCTGATGGACGCCGATGTCCACAAAGGCCCCGAAGTCGATGACGTTGCGGACGGTGCCCTTCAGCTCCATCCCCGGCTTCAGGTCCTTGATGTCCAGCACGTCGGTGCGCAGCACCGGGGCGGGCAGCTCATCCCGGGGGTCGCGCCCCGGCTTGGCCAGCTCCGCCGCCACGTCCAGCAGGGTGGGCACCCCCACGCCGCACGCCTCCGCCGCCTTCTCCTGGCCGTAGGCGGCCAGCCGGCCCTTCAGGTCCCCCAGCCTCCCCGCCTTCACGTCCGCCATGCTGTGGCCGCACAGGGCCAGCAGCTTTTCCGCCGCCCCGTAGCTCTCCGGGTGGACGGCGGTGTTGTCCAGGGGGGAATTGCTCTCCGGCACCCGCAGGAACCCCGCGCACTGCTCAAAGGCCTTGGGGCCCAGCTTGGGCACCTTCAAAATCTGCTTCCGGGTGGTAAAGGGGCCGTTGTCCTCCCGGTACTTGACGATGTTTTTGGCGGTGGTGCTGTTGAGCCCCGCCACCCGGGTGAGCAGCGGCGCGGAGGCGGTGTTCACGTCCACCCCCACGGCGTTGACGCAGTCCTCCACCACCCCGTCCAGGGCCTCCCCCAACCGGGCCTGGGGCATATCGTGCTGATACTGTCCCACGCCGATGGATTTGGGGTCGATCTTCACCAGCTCCGCCAGGGGGTCCTGGAGCCGCCGGGCGATGGACACCGCGGAGCGCAGGTTCACGTCGAACTCGGGGAACTCCTCGGCGGCCAGCTTGGACGCGGAGTACACCGACGCCCCCGCCTCGTTGACCATGGCGTAGCTGACACCGCCCCCCACCTTGCGGATCAGCTCCACCGCCATCTGCTCCGTCTCCCGGCTGGCGGTGCCGTTGCCGATGGCGATGTGGGCCACCTTGTGCCTTCTGATGAGGGCGGCCAGCTTGTCGATGGCCTCATTCTTGCCCCGCTCGCCGTGGGTGGGGTAGACCACCGCGGTGTCCAGCACCTTGCCGGTGGGGTCAACTACCGCCACTTTACACCCCATGCGGTATCCCGGGTCCAGCCCCATGGTGACAAAGCCCTTCACCGGCGGCTGCATGAGCAGGGGCTTCAAATTCAGGGCAAACTGGCCGATGGCCCCCTCGTTGGCCCGGTCGGTGAGCTCGGCCCGGGCCTCCCGCTCCAGAGAGGGGGCGATGAGCCGGTCGTAGGCGTCCTCGGCGGCGTTTTTGACGAATTCCATGGCCGCCCGGCCCGGCACCACCCGCCGCCGCAGGGCCACCAGGGCCGTCTCCCGGTCCATCTCCACCGACACCTTGAGGATCTCCTCCCGCTCACCCCGGTTCATGGCGAGGATCTGATGCCCCTGGGTTTTGGACAGTGGGCTTGAAAACTCATAGTAGAGGCGGTACACGCTGTCCTCCGGCTCTTTGGCCGCAGCCCTGGAGGTGATGGACGCCCGCCGTCCGTACAGCTCCCGGAGCAGTTTCCGCACATCGGCGTCGTCGGAGATGAGCTCCGCGATGATGTCGGAGGCCCCCTGTAACGCGTCCGCGCCTGTCTCCACCCCCTTCTCCGGGTCGATGTAGTCCAGCGCCGCCCGCTCCATGTCCACCGCAGGACCCTGGGCGAAGGCCAGCATGGCCAGGGGCTCCAAGCCCTTTTCCCTTGCCGTGGTGGCCCGGGTGCGGCGCTTCTGTTTGTAGGGCCTGTAAAGGTCTTCCACCTCCGCCAGGGTGGCGGCGCCGTCGATGGCGGCGGCCAGCTCCTCCGTCAGCTTGCCCTGGTTCTCAATGGACTGTTTCACCTCGTCCCGGCGGTCCTGCAAATTGCGCAGGTATTGCAGGCGGTCCGCCAGCTGGCGGATCAGCTGGTCGTCCATGGCCCCGTGGAGCTCCTTGCGGTAGCGGGCGATGAAGGGCACCGTGTTCCCCTCGTCCAGCAGGGTGATGATGTTCTCGATATGCTGAACCGGGCGGTCCAGCTCCCGGGCCAGTATTTGTGTAATCGTCTCCAAAAAAATTCCTCCCAGTTATTCCAATCCGGTCTCCCGGCACACAAAATCCACACACTGCCGCACCATGCGGTCACAGTGGGGCTTTTTCTCCTCCCCGCGCTCAAACGCCGCCTTCAGCAGGCCGGCACAGTCAATGGCCCCGTTGTCGGCCCGGAACCGGCGGATCAGCTCCAGCCGCTTCTCCTGGGGCAGGCCCAGCCCGCCCAGGGCGGCCAGCGCCCCCACCAGTGCCCCGCAGGTGGCCCCGCAGCCCATGCCGCCGCCGAAGTTCAGCGCGAGATCGTAGGCCTGCTCCCGGGTGAGGCCCATATCTTGGGCAAAGGGGACCAGCACCGACTGGGCACAGTTGTAGTGGACCTGGGTGTCCGCCCGCAGGGCCGCCATATCCTCTCTTCTCGTCATGTCAAACGCTCCTCGCTGTGGTTTTGCGGCGGACCCGCCGCCTGCGCCTTAGTATACCACACTTTTCCCCCCTTGAGAAGAGTGCGCGGCGGAATGAAACCGGGCGGAAAAATTTCAGTCCTGCCCTTGACATTTTGGTTAGCCTATGCTATCTTATACTCAGTGGTTAGCTAATGCAAACTGCCTCCTGTTTTCCTCCCGCGTTTCGTTTTGAGCCGGAAAACCGCCCGCGCCGGATGGCGCGGGCGGTTTTTCCCATAACCGGCGGCTTTGCGCCGGCCCCTCAGTCGGACAGCAGGATGCGGTCGTTGTCCAGGTCGCGGCCCGTCCCCGCCCGGAACCGGCGGAGCAGATCCTCCACCGTCATGCCGGCCCGCTCCTCCCCGGACACGTCCAGCACAATGTTCCCGTCCGCCATCATCAGCGTGCGGTTGCCCAGCTCCAGGGCCTGCTTCATGTTGTGGGTGACCATGAGGCAGGTGATGTGGTGGTCCGCCACAATGGTCCGGGTGAGCTCCAGCACCTTTTCCGCCGTGGCGGGGTCCAGGGCGGCGGTGTGCTCGTCCAGCAGCAGCAGCTTGGGGGTGACCAGGGTGGCCATCAGCAGGGTCAGCGCCTGGCGCTGGCCGCCGGACAGCAGCCCCACCGGCTGGCGCATCCGGTCCTCCAGACCCATGCCCAGCAGCTTCAGCCGTTCCGCGAACAGCTCCTTGTCCTTTTTCCTGATCCGGCTGAAGGGGCTGGTCTTTTCCTCCCGGGACCGGAGGTAGGCCAGGGCCAGGTTCTCCTCGATGGTCATGGAGGGGGCGGTGCCCCGCAGGGGGTCCTGAAACAGCCGCCCGATCACCACGCTGCGCTTGTGGTCCGGGGTAAAGGTGATGTCCCGGCCGTCCAGCACAATGGAGCCGCTGTCCACAATGAAGCTGCCCGCGACGGCGTTGAGCAGGGTGGACTTGCCCGCCCCGTTGGAGCCGATGATGGAGGCGAAGTCCCCCGGCTTCAGATGGAGGGACAGGTCGGACAGCGCCTTCTTTTCATTGACTGTGCCCGGGTTGAAGGTCTTGGAGATGCGGTCGATGTTCAGCATGTCAGCGTCCCCCCTTCCGGCCCGCGGCCAGCCTGCGCTTTTCAAATACCGCGCCGTTCTTGATGGTAGGGGCGGCGATGGCCAGGGCCACCACAATGGCGGTGAGCAGCTTCAGGCACTCGATGGGCACCACCTTGGTGTAAAACACGACGGCGTAGATAAAGCGGTAAATGATGGACCCGGCCATCACCGAGGCCACGCCCCGGCCGATTCCCCCCCGGCCCAGCACCGTCTCCCCGATGATGAGGCAGGCCAGGCCGATGACCACGATGCCGGTGCCCAGGCTCATGTCCACCGTCTTCTGGTACTGGCCCACCACCGCGCCGGACAGGGCGGTGAGGGCGTTGGCAAAGCACAGCCCCACCGTCACCGTAAAGGCCGGATTTACCGACGAGGCCCGCACCATGTCCCGGTTGTCCCCGGTGGCCCGGATGGACAGCCCCAGCCGGGTGCCCAGGAACAGCCACAGCAGCACGCCGGCCAATATCGTAATGCCGGCGGACAGCAGCAGCTCATACCACGCCCCGCCGATCCCGGTATCCCGCAGGAGGGTGAACACGGTGTCCGCCCGGAGCAGGCTGGCGTTGGACCGCCAGCCCATGGCCATCAGGTTGACGGTGTACAGGCCGGTGTTGGTGATGATGCCCGCCAGGATGGAGGGCACCCCCAGGCGGGTCTGCAAAAGGGCGGTGACAAACCCGGCGCAGGCCCCCGCCGCCATGGCCGCCGGGATGGCCAGGACGGGATGGCCCGCCGCCGTCAGCGTCACCGACACCGCCGCCCCCAGCACAAAGCTGCCGTCGGTGGTCAGGTCGGCGATGTCCAGGATGCGGTAGCTCAAAAACAGCGCCATGGCCACCAGGGCGTACTGAAACCCCAGCTCCAGGGCGGTCTGCGTGATCAAAAGCATATGCAGCGCTCCTCTCGCGCCTCCGCCCCCGGCGTTCACCGGGGGCGACGGCGCTTATTGTTTTTGGAATATGTCCAGGAAGTGGTTGGACGCCCCCACCAGGTCGGGCCGCTCACACACGGCGAAGTGGTAGCGGAGATACAGCTCATACAGTTCTGCGTCCATCCGCTCGACGGTATCCTCCATATACCCCGTGGCCATATCCGTGCCCACAAAGTGGAGGCGTTTGACGGGCAGGCCGTCCATCAGGGCGTCGATGTCCTCCCGGCGGTGGAGGGCGAACACCTCCTGCGGGGTGGATGCCAGCTTGAAGGTGTCCAGGCCGGTCAGGGCCCGGTAACGGGGGTCTTTCAGGAATTCCCGTCCAAAGCAGCACTGGAGCACGGTGGCATCGTTCCCGCAGTAGGCGGCGAACACCACGCCGCCCGGCCCGTTCCGGCCCCGATCTCAATCACCCGGTCCCCCGGCTTCAGATACGTTTCGATATAGCGCATGGTGGTCAGGAACTCCACCATGCCGCAGCGGCTGGTCAGCCGGGCGTCCTCGTCGCAGTGCCCCTCATAGAATTCGCGCAAATAGTCCTGCTTCATCTCTCTGTCCCTCAATAGCTACAGCTCTCGCTGCCGGGAGAATGCTTCTCCGTTTTTGACCTGGGCCGTCAGCGAACTCAAGTTCTTTTTGCGGTCTTTTCCTTCCCAGCAGCCGCAGCTCTCGCTGCCGGGAGAATGCTTCTCCGTTTTTGACTTGGGCCGTCAGCGAACTCAAGTTCTTTTTGCCTACTTTTTCTTTCAAGAAAAAGTAGGTCAGTCCTCGGTGGTCTGGACCTCCACCAGGGTGCCCATGGAGCTGAACATGGAATAGTCGATGTCCATGGCGGCGGCGGTCTCGGTGTTGACGGTGATGATGCCGCCGTCCATCAGGTAGAAGTCCTCCATGCCGTCCATACCCTGGGTGATGGCCTGATAGGCGTAGTCGGCGGTCTTCCGGCCCACGTCGGTGTAGTTCACGCCGCAGGTGGCGAAGGCTCCGTTGCGCACAAAGGAGTCCGCCCCGGTGTAGTGGGGGACGCCCGCCCGGGCGAAGTCCTCATAAATGGCCAGCTCGGCGGAGGCGATCTTGTTGTCGGTGGGGGTAAAGACGGCGTCCACGCCCTCGGCGACCAGGGCCGCGGCGGCGGCCACCACCTCATCGTTGGAGTTGGCGGTCTGCTCGGTGTAGGCGATGCCCTTGCTGTCCAGCACGGCCTTGGCCTCGGCAATGGGCTTGACGGAGTTGGGCTCGGACAGGGAGTACAGCAGCCCCACCTTGGACAGATCCGGATTCTGGGCCAGCATCATGTCGATGATGAAGGCGGTGTTCAGCGCGTCGCTGGTGCCGGTGACGTAGTCGATGCCGGTGAGCTTGGCCTCCTCCGGATCGGAGACGGTGGCGAACACTACGGGGGTCTTGGTGTCCTCGGCGCTGGCGGCGGCCACCTGGGCGGCGGTGGTGGCGATGGGAATGATAACGTCCACACCGTCGGCAATGGCCTGATCGGCCAGTTGCTTCAGCGTGCTGGGGTCGTCCTGGCCGGAGGTGGTGCGGTACTGGATCGTCACCTTGTTGTCCGCCGCCAGCTGGTCCAGCTCCGCCTCAATGGCCCGGGCGATCTCGTCCAGGGAGGGGTGGTCCAGCTGCTTGATGATGGCCACGTTATAGGTGGCGCCGGCGGCAGGCTCCGAGGGCTGGGCGCTGTCCGCCGGCTGGGAGGCGGTGCTTCCGCCCTCCAGAGACGGCGCGGATACCTGGGCGTTCCCGTCGGCGCAGGCCCCCAGGGAGAGGGTCAGGGCCGCGGCGGCGGCCAGGGCGAAAAGCTTCTTGACGATACTGGTCTTTTTCATGATGTTTTCCTCCAAATTATGTGATTTTGAGCGGCAGATGACCCGAATTTTGCCGGGATTCGGGGAGAAAAAGAAAAAGCCTCTGCCCCATACATGGGACAAAAGCCATTGCTTCTGCGATACCACCCAAATTGACGTTCAACACGTCCGCTCGCTTACGCGTACCATCATACGCGCCCCGATGGATAACGGGTGGGAAACCCGTCGGTCCCTACTTGGCCGCGCCGTTCGGTCCGCCCTCCGAAGTCCATTCGCCGGCCGCTCGCCGCCCCGTTCCCACCATCGGGGGCTCTCTGAAGGTCTGCCGCGCCGGGTACTCCTCTCCGTCACTGGTTTGCACTGTTCGGTTGTTGTTGTCATTATACGCAGGCCGGGGCGGTTTGTCAACCCCTTTTTTCAAGAAATTTTTACCGCGTTAAAGCGGCAGATCCCCACCCGCCGGAGGGGCGGCCGTCCTCCGGCAAAATTTCCGGGGGACAGGCAAGCCGCGCCCCCTGTCCGCATAGGCTCTCCCGACGGGGGGTGACGGAGTTGCTGAAGCTGCTCAGGGAGAAAAAAATTCGGGACGCGCTGGCGGGGCTGGCGCTGGTCATTGCCACGGCGGGGCTGGTGATTCTGCCCGATCAGGCCATTTCCGGGGCAAAAGACGGGCTGACCCTGTGCTATAACGTCATTGTACCCTCCCTGTTCCCCTTTTTTGTGCTGTCCTCCCTGGTGGTGGACCTGGGGCTGGCGGCCTATCTGGGCCGGGCTATGGAGGGAATTATGCGCCCGCTGTTTCGGGTGAGCGGCAGCTGTTCGGCGGCTGTCGCCCTTGGCTTCATCGGCGGCTATCCCGTGGGCGCCCGCACCGCGCTCCAGCTGTACCAGCAGGGGCTGTGCACCAGGGCGGAGGCTGAGCGGCTGCTGGCCTTCTGCAACAACTCGGGGCCCGCCTTTATTCTGGGCGTAGTCGGGGCGGGGATTTTCGGGGACAGCCGGGTGGGCCTGCTGCTCTACCTGACCCATGCCCTGGCCTCGGTGCTGGTGGGGCTGCTGTTCCGCTTTTATGGCGGCCGCGATGCGGGCAAAGCCTCCGCCGCCCGGCCCAAGCCCATACAGACCGTCACCGTTCCCGCCGCGTTTACCGGGGCTGTGACCCGTTCCTTCCAGAGCACCTTAAACATCTGCGCTTTTGTCGTCTTTTTTGCGGTAGTGCTTCAGCTTTTGTCCGCCTGCGGGGTGTTTACGGCGCTGGCCCGCGTTCTGGCTCTGGCGGGCTTTGAGCCGGAGTGGGCCAAGCGGCTGATTGCGGGCCTGCTGGAGCTGTCCTCGGGGGTGTCCTCCCTCCGGGGCGGCGCACAGCTGACAGGCCGGATCTCCATGGCGGCCTTCATGCTGGGCTGGGCGGGGCTGTCCGTGCACTGTCAGGTGCTGGCCTTCCTTGTGGACAGCGGTTTGTCCGCCAAGACCTATCTGGTTGGAAAGCTGTGCCACGGGTTTATCGCCGCGGGGCTGACCTGGTGCCTGACCCGGCTGTTTCCCCTGTCCGCCCCGGTGGCGGAGTATCTGGCCGATCAGGCGGAATCCATTGCCGCGCTGGATTTCTCCAAAGCTCTGGCGGCGTCCTCGCTGGCGGCGCTGGGCGGATGGCTGTTATTGGCAGCGCTGTGCCGCTCACTTTGGAGAAATAAGTGTGGAAATCAGCGGCGCTTTCGTGTATAATAGGGGCAGCTGTCAAATGCTTTGCTTGGAAATCGAGGGAATGTCCATGCTGTTCAACAAACATATCGAACCGCGGTGCGGCTACTGCCAGTGGGCGACGCCGCTGGACGGGGAACAGATGATGTGCGTCAAAAAGGGGATCGTAACCTGCGCCGGCTCCTGCCGCCGCTTTCAGTACGACCCTCTGATGCGCACTCCGCCCAAGCCGGTTTCCATCAATTTTGAGCACCTCCGTGACGAAGATTTTATTCTGTAATCTCCAAATGGCAAAAAAAGCGGACAGTCTTTCGACTGTCCGCTTCTCTTTGTGTCGGCACTACCTATCTTTCCGGGCCGTCGCCAGCCAAGTATTTTCGGCGCGAGTGAGCTTAACTGCCGTGTTCGGGATGGGAACGGGTGGACCCTCACCGCAATCAGCACCGACTTCGTCTGCGCAACTTATGCCGCGCTACCTATTTCAACCGCTTTCACGGTTAAAACCTATTCCATTAAGAAAATGGTGACCCGTGGGAGAGTCGAACTCCCGTTTGCGGCGTGAGAGGCCGCCGTCTTGACCACTTGACCAACGGGCCTTGTTTGTCGCTTGCTCCATCTTCTTTGGGGCTCCCTGTTGGATGTCTCACACCCAACAGGGAGTGGTACACCTTCAGGGACTCGAACCCTGGACACCCTGATTAAGAGTCAGGTGCTCTACCAACTGAGCTAAAGGTGCGTTTCAGGGTTTTTCGCGCACCCTCAAAACTGAACAATGTGATTACCAGCAAGCAGCCTGCATTCCCTTATTGTAAGGTCAAGCCCTCGGCTTATTAGTATCGGTCAACTCAACGCATCACTGCGCTTACATCTCCGACCTATCAACGACATAGTCTACGTCGAGCCTTACTCCATTTAGGATGAGAGATCTTATCTTAGGGGGGGCTTCACGCTTAGATGCCTTCAGCGTTTATCCCGTCCGAACGTAGCTACCCAGCTGTGCCCTTGGCAGGACAACTGGTGCACCAGAGGTTCGTCCATCCCGGTCCTCTCGTACTAAGGACAGCTCCCTTCAAATCTCTTACGCCCGCAACAGATAGGGACCGAACTGT
>ERZ808040.1275-NODE-1275-length-17550-cov-3.321811_pt1 | contig 17550 bp, 10 predicted proteins | sample MGYA00380191_ERZ808040 | MGnify/ENA primary metagenome ERZ808040 (study PRJEB31490, sample SAMN06133395) | mouse gut metagenome | isolation source: J6 | host: mice | place: China: Chengdu | collected 2015-05 ... | reverse complement strand
AATAATTATTTCATTTTGCAATTTACAGAAAAAGCAGTGAATGATATAATACCAGTACAAAATATACTGTGAGGTTATCCGGATAAAGCTCTCTTTATCCCAATATGCTTATGATTAAAGTAATGATCATCCGATCCCCCGAACTTCCCCATAATCTGTGCGCTGCAGTATGCAAAGAGCTTGGACTGCAGATGCTTTATATTGATCGTGATTTTGACAAAAGTGATGTTCCCAGCATTACCGGCACTTTGAAGCAGGCCGAAGAGGAACGTATGGACGCTATCATCTCCAGCTATTACACGTACAATGTCTTCGTTCCCTATGAGTCTGTCATTCCATTCATTCCATTGAATTTCAGTCATTGGGACACGCTCTATATCGTCCATTCTCTAAAGAAGAATGTTGTATTCACACACTTTCCGCAGCCTCATAAGGTTGCCCTGATCACCATGCAGCCCCTGCTTGTTGACCTGACTGTGCTCAGTGAAATATTCGACCTGGAACTGCATAATGTTATCCGCGAAAAAGAACAGCTTCCGGATTCTTTTTTTCTACAGCTGAAGGAGGCAGGATTCGAAATTGCTGCCTGCGGTCCCCGCTACCGTGATCAGGTTCTGGCTGCAGGCAGGTATCACGCCTATGATCCGACCATCTATTCCCATACCGGTCTACTGGAGGAATTTCAAAGAATAATGGCACTGATCAATACCGGTGCCAATATCAGCCGGCGTCATAGAGAGATGGCACAGATGATGAATTACTCTTTTGAAGCTATCTGGATGACTGACCATACCGGCGCTGTTACCTCCTACAACGATCTGGCCGCAGGTCTCTTTCGAAAAAGCAATACGGGGGCTCGCGGCGAAACTTTCCGCGGCTGTTCTGTATACGATCTTCTTCCTGAAAAAATACATCACATATTGGACGATGTACTGGAAAATGGAAGTAATTACTATAGTTATCTGCTGCTCCACACCTATGCAGACGGGATTTTTAATATCACTCCCATCTCAGAGGGGAAGTCCGTGACTGCCGTTATCTTTCATTTTACCTCGCTCCCTCATCTTGAGCAGATCGAGGAACAGGTTAAAACCGAAGCCTATGTAAAAGGCCATAAGGCAAAATATACTTTTCAGGATTTGATCGGAACCAGCGCTCCCATGAAGCAGGCCGTTAAACTGGCTGACCGCTTCGCGAAATATGATTCTAATGTACTGTTGCTTGGAAAAAGCGGTACAGGAAAAGAAATGTTTGCCCAGAGCATTCACAATGCCAGCTTGAGAAGCAGACAGGCCTTTGTGGCTTTAAACTGCGGCGCCATGCCGCCGAATCTTCTGGAAAGCGAACTATTCGGTTATGTGGACGGCGCATTTACAGGCGCCTCCAGAAAAGGAAAAAAGGGATTATTCGAAATAGCAGACCAGGGTACGATCTTTTTAGATGAGATATCAGAAATGGATATGGAAGGCCAGCTGCGGCTTCTCCGTGTTCTCGAAGAGCACGAAATCATGCGTATAGGCAGTGACCGTGTTGTTCCTGTCAATGTACGGGTCATTGCCGCCTGCAACAAGAATCTTGGGCAGCTTGTAGAAGAAGGCAGGTTCCGCGACGACCTGTTCTATCGTCTCAATGTGCTTACCATCCAGCTGCCCTCCCTGCATGAGCGCACAGAAGATATCCTTCCTCTATCCACTCATTTCCTGCAGTATTACAGCCGCAAATACAACAAACCCGTACATTTAAATCCGCTGTCTCAGGCTGCTCTTACAGCATACCACTGGCCGGGCAACATTCGCCAGCTGCGGAATTTCTGTGAGCGACTGGTGATCGTAGCTGATACCAATACACCTACAACAGCCTTTGTTGAAGAGCAGCTTCTGCTCTCCTATCCTGACAGCAGGGCAGCATTATCCGATATGCCGACAACATCAGATAACACTGCCCTGGCTCAACGTTCAGAACCTGCTTTCAGCGCAGGTTCTATAGAAAATTTTTCCGGCAAAAATACCTGCCGGCAGATCCTGGCAGCCCTTGCACAGAGTCACGGGAACCGCGGACAGGCCGCCGCCCTTCTTGGCATAAGCACTTCCACGCTGTGGCGGAAAATGAAAAAATACCATATTACCAGCAGCTACGAACAACAGGAGGCGCCGTGATCAGGACAACGCCTGTGAAGTCCTCTCGATCACTTCATTCTGTATGGACTCCGGAAGCCTGGTAAAATAAGCGCTGTATCCGGCCACCCGCACCGTAAGCTCTTTATGCTCCTGCGGATGGATCTGCGCATCCAGCATATCCTTTTTATCCACCACATTGAATTGGATATGTTTGCCGCCGTTGGTCAGATAAATACGGATCAAACCGGCCAGTTTTGCCAGATCCCCGTCCGTTTTTAACATAGTAGGATGAAACTTCATATTAAACAGAGTTCCCTGATACTGATCCTGAGGAATTTTCATAGCACTCTGAAATACTGCCAGCGGCCCTCTGACGTCCTTTCCATGGCTGGGCGATATAGACGCATCTGCCAGGATTTCTCCTCCTTTACGTCCGTCTGCCGTCGCTCCTGTCAAAGCGCCGCCCGGCTGGTGTGCCGAAATGGAAATGGCATTCGGCTTGATCGTATCGCCGTAAGCGCTTGGATAGCTGCGACAGGCCTGATTATGTAATTCATAAACTTCCGCCACCAGACGATCTACCTCGTCTATATTATTCCCGTATTTCGGTGCTTCCAGAAAATCCTGACGCATTTTATCAAAGCCGTCCCAATCCGCATCCAGCGCCTCCATCAACTGCGCCATAGTATACTTCTTCTCATCATACACCAGCTTTTTGATGGCCATCAGGGCATCTCCGGTATTCACTCCTCCGACAGCTCCGATCAGGCCGGCATTCTCAAACGCAAAGCGTCTGTTAAACATATCCTTACCCGAAGAGACACCGTCCTTCATCAGCGCCGAACGGAATACATCCGGAAACAGCTCTCTCTCGGCGATCATCTCCACATTCACCCGCTCGGCTGCCATTCCCATCAGATAGCGTACCTGCCCAAACACTGCATTCTTAAATTCCTCGAAGGTTTCCATGTTCGTCACGTCGCCCGTCTCGATACCGACCATCTCCTGCGTATATCGGCAATATCCATTATGCATACAGATATCCATGGCCTGCGGAATAATGAAGAAGCAGGCCACCTGTGTTCTTGTAAGCCCCGGTATATTGCCATCCACACATCCGGTGGCGCAGTAATCCCTGGCCTCTTCCGGTGTGATCGTTCCATCCTCCAGAAAAAAGTTCATATAACTCTGGTCTCCGATAAAAGCCGGCATTCCAAGCCCGGAACGCACGACCTCCAGAGCTTTCTTCATGAGTAGCTCCGGTGTATCTTTATGGACACGGACTGTCACTGTATGATGTGGCAGATGTGTGTCAAGCGCAGCTTCCAGAAGCAGATAAGACAATTCATTCGTAGCATCACTTCCGTCTGCCTTCTGTCCGCCTATCGTCCAGTTGTACCATTTTGCCATACCTGCATTTTTGGCCCGATTGGCCTTGCCTGACACGCGATTGATCTTCATAACCTTACAACGCATGATCTCCAGCAGTTCCAGTACATCGTCTCTGGTAATACACCCTTCCCTGATATCTTTTTCATAATACGGATACATATACTGATCAAAACGGCCGGCCGTAGAAGTCGGCGATGGACATACCATCAAAAAAGTAAACCAAAATGCCTGTAATGCCTCCCGGAAATTTTCTGCCGGATATCTGGGAACCCGCCTGCAGATGGCCGCCATCTCAAGCAACTCCTTCCGCCTGCCGCTCTCTGTACATTCCGCCGCCTGCCGTTGTGCCAGATCCGCAAAACGTTCTGCGAAACGGATCCAGGCTTCAAAGACAATGACAACCGCCTCCCAGTAATTCCTCTTTTCAATACTGTCTGCTTCATAATAACGCAGATTCGCCAAACATTCCTTCGCTTCATCGATCACACCCTGAGCTCCTCCTTCAAGAATCCGCTCATAATCCACACACACCAGAGAAAATCCTGGTCCAAGACCATATCCTGTCATGGCAAAGCCGCCCCCGGAACCTCCTTGTTTATCCTTCCATGGCGGGAGGATCGTTCCCGAACGCATAAAAGGCCAGAGTCTTTCATTCATCCCCAGTGACTTTCCCATCGTCTCCACCAGATTACTGTTGAGACTGTTACGTGCAAATCTGTCATTCAAACGGTACAGCTCTTCCTCATCTTCCGGTGAGATCGTATAGACCTCCGATTTCAGCGACTCCACCTCATCTTTTGTCCAGACACCGTATTCATACTGCATTTCCAGTCCAAAAGGCTTACTGGCTCCGGATCCGCACAACAGGTCATCCTCCTCAATAAAGATCGTAATGTTGTCCAGCACATGCGCATGAAGTTTGGCTCTCCGCAGAAGCATCGGTTCCCCCGCCGTCTGCTCCAATGACTCATTTGCCAGTCGAAACTGCTCCACGCACAGGGGATATTTGCTGATACGAAGACTTTCTTTCATCCTCTTTACTCGTTCTCTCATCACATTTTCCTCTTCTTTCTGCCTTGCTGCTTTATGTCCAGTAAAACATGCTCCCTGCCGACAGACAACCCCTGGAAAAATTTCTGTGCCAATTCTACAAATACTTCCATTCAAATTGTGACTGTCCCACAATCCTGAAAAAAGCTCTCATAAACAGCTGGATTCTCCGAAAACAATATTGTAAACTGGATGAAAACACTACAAGGAGACTTTTATGACTACTCAGGAATTACAGCGTCATTTTGATAAAGAGATTCTTTTTCTCCCCGGGGCGTGTCAAGATCTGCCCTTTACACGGATCGAACTGCTTGATGATCAAAAACTCCTGTTACCCTATGTTCTTTATCTTGGCTCTTATAAGAAATTCTCCCAACTGTGTTCTGATTGGAAAATAGAACCTGCTGTATCTCTGCTGATCGCAGATGTCCAAGACAGACAGATACCTGCATCTGCCTGTACTTTTCCAGACTGCGTCATGATCTCTCCCCTTTCACAGGAATCCCTGTTTAACCGCATTCATGTTATAGAGTCACAGCAGCCACCTTCTCTGACGGACATCTGGGAGCAGATTATGACCCGACGGCTCCTGTCTGCAGAAGATATCCGTGACGCACTTCTGCCCGCTAATGACAATCCCACCGTTTATCTACAACAGCTTCTGCTCCGCCCCGAAGGCGGCAGCCCTGGCATACAACTTTCACAGGTACAGGAACTTTTTCCGGACGGAATCATCATTCCTTACCAAAAGGGAATCATCATTTTACGCCGCCATACAAACCAGTTATTTCGATTTCCCCTGCCGGATGCACTGGAAACCTGGCTCATAGACCACAAATGCATTCTCTGCGTAGGAAATGCTACCCGCGACTTTTCCATGATCCGCACCAATGCTTTGCTGCTCTTCCAGACCTGCCGCCTTGGCCGGATACTGCGTCAGCCGAATCAACGTATTCTACTGCTGGGAGATTATCAGTTGATGATTATGATCGACAACTGCGTAAAAGAATTTATACGCCAGCACGGCCATTTCGATATCTGCTATCTGGCCCATCCGGCACTGATCCATATCATCCGCTACGACCGATGCCATCAGTCAAATCTGCAGGAAGTCCTGTACCGCTACCTGTCCAGCGGCGGAAACGTAAAGCTGACTGCGGAGATGCTCTATATGCATCATAACACTATCCTGAATAAGCTGAAAAAAATTCATGAACTGCTTGATCTCGACCTGACAGACAGCCTGCTTCGCCAGCATCTTCTGTTGTCATGCCAGCTGCTTGAATACCAGGAAAAAATTCTAAAACAACCACTGAACTGGGAGAAAAAATATGACTGAAAAATTGTATGGAACCGTATTTAATATACAACATTACTGCATTCACGACGGACCGGGAATACGTACCGGAATCTTTCTGAAAGGCTGTCCGCTTCACTGTCTATGGTGTGCCAATCCGGAATCCCAGACTGTCCATCCGCAGATCTTTTGGGATACCCGTCAATGTAACTTCTGTGAAACATGCATCAAAATATGTCCAAAGAATGCTCTTTCCCTGTCAGGATCCAGAATACAGACAGATTCTGGGAAATGCGACGGCTGTGGCAGCTGTGCTGCCGTCTGTCCGGGACAAGCCCGTACTGTCTCCGGAAAGCAGATGTCCGTAGAGGAGGTCATGATAGAAGTGCTGGAAGATAAGTTGTTTATGGGCACCGAAGGAGGGATTACCGTGACCGGCGGAGAAGCCACCATGCAGCCTGTTTTTACACATGCGCTTCTACAGGCATCCAAATCTGCCGGCATCACAACAGCCATCGAGACCTGCGGATACACAAGCTGGGAGCATCTCGCTCTGCTTGCCCCTCTCTGTGACACCTTTTTATATGATGTAAAACTACTTGACCCTGTCCGTCATCAATACTATACCGGCCAAAAAAACGATCTTATTCTCTCTAATCTGAGAAAGCTGGCTGCGAAATTTCCGGATTGCGATATCTGGATCCGCATGCCGGTCATCCCGGGCGTCAATGATACCGAAAACGACATAACACAGCTGGGGGAGCTGGCCTCCTCCCTGCATTCCTGTTCTCAGGTTCATCTGTTGCCTTATCATAATCTGGGAGAAGGAAAGCGCGAGCAGCTTGGAAATCCCTCTGCATTTAAATCAGAAATTCCCGGCAATGAGCACATGAGCCGACTGCGGCATATTCTAACAGAAATGAACCTCTGTGCTTTTTGATCTATCCAAAAACAACTATTCTGTCTGCGTACCGATGCCATTGCGTCCCTGGTCCATGACCTGCAAAAGCAATAACCCCGTTCTGAGCAAAAATTGCAGACAAATCCCTGTCCTGACGAAAGCTGCACTCAAATTCCCTTCCGGCACTTCACGCGGTGCACCGTCTGCCCCGTCGAATCCCGATAAGACACCGTATATTCCGTATTCCGATCCTTCAAGCACAGCTGATCATCCACACAGAACGCTTCTATAAAAAGAGTCTTCGCCAGCTCCGCGATCTTCTCCGGATCGGTTACCGTATCCTGCGCTGCCAGATAACGCACATTGTAAAGCAGTCCGTCCTGCATCATATATTTGTCCACCACGATCTCCGTGATCTCATAGTCACATATCTTCTTTCCGGCATGAATCCCATAGTCTGATAATACAGCCAGCGTCTTTGAAAATCCGGAATAAATATAGCCGGATACATCCCCCTGGTTTTTGGTTGAAGCAAACGTTAGCTGCCCGATCGGTGTTTTTGTCCTGATCTCTGCGAAAGTCATCTCTCCCAGATCTGTACAGTAAGCCTCCCACAATACCTGCCGCTCCTGTTCATTCAAATCTAACGTATATTGCTCCATCCCATTGGTCCAACGGACCTCACAATATTTGACACTGTCCAGACAAAGTACGTCATATGTTCCCTTTTTGTATGCTTCCTGCTGATAAATATCACCAAAACTGCCGAGCTCATATACCGGAAGCCGGCACTTATAGTATGCAGTCCGGCCGTTTTTCAAATGATACTTTACCAAAATATCATGGGAATTTTCAGCATCACTTTTCTCCTCACAGATCTCCCGGATCCAGGCATAAGCATCTGCAAGCCCGTCGCCTTCTATCTTCATGCGGGACAATGCCTGTTCACTGTCACCGCCGCTGGCAAGTGCCGGCAGGACCACCGCCGCCGATTCGATCTCCTCCACAGCCGGCATTCTTCCACTCCTGCTGCCCAGGACAGAAAATACACCCAGTACCAGCAGCATCACACAAAACTCCACCAGCAGATGCCCTTTGGCGGAAACAAATTTTCTGGCATCAAAAGCCAGGATCATATTCAGCAATCCATGCACGACCGGCACACCAAACAGCACGGCGATACCGGCCATCGCCATGGAAAATCCTCCAAACGCAAATACCTGTACCCCATTCACAAGCCAGACTGTTGCCAGCACCAGGCAGACATACCGCACCAGATACTCCACAGACCGAAAGGTAAACATCCTGTTCGTCCGTTCCGCCGGACGAATACAGAAGATCACAAGACACAGAACCGACAGGAAAACCGCTGCAACTGCCAGCACCACAATGTACGACAGATGTTCCTGCAGAAGCCAGTAGGAACCATCCGCATATTCCTGCACGCCCGTCGATCTTGACAGCAGGGAAAGCGGCGAAAGATACTCCTTCATCATTTCCAGAACTTCCGAGCGGTAAAAAGAAGGCACCATCATCCCGAGCAGCTTCTCGATCAACCGGATACCTGCATCTGGCCCCAGCAAAAACAGCGCCAGCAGTCCAATCCTGCAGCCCGTATTCTGTGCAAGAAGATACGCCAGCATGGACAATCCCATCATAAACAGAAATCCCAGGATCGGCACGAGACATCCCATCCGCACAGAAAGGATACTTTCCTCATACCGGCTGTACCCCATGGCAAGCGAGATCTGAAAAAACAGCAGCCGACACACCATAAGCGGCACGGCAAAAATCAGCAGGTTATTCACCCACCCCGCCACAAACAGCTGCGGTCTCGTAAAAGGCAGTCCAAAATACAGATCCGTCTCCGGTTCGGAACGCAAAAACCGAAACGCTCCTGCCCCCATCAGAATGCCGAACAGCACCATGACTGCAAAAAAGGAAGTATTTCCCGGGCCCACATAGAGACTGCGCACCTCCCCTGTCGGAACCGTCGTCTTCATGGAAAACACAAGGCAGAGCATACCCATGCTGTACCATGCCGCCGCGATCATTCCCAGTTTACGTTTTAAGTCTTCCCGCAGAAGACCGGTAAATCGTTTCATTCCGTTCATCTCTTTTTCCGTACCCAGCCACAGCAGCCCGGCTTTAGCCTCCCCTGTTACACCTGTTCATCTGATTCCTTTGTTTCATCCTGAAAGCATACTGGCGCAGAGCTGCTAAAATTCCGTACAACAGCATACGTCGACCTGATACCAGTCACAGAAGTTCCTGCCACTCCTGTTCCGTCAGGATTCTGCCCCGATGCAGATAGCCCTTACACCCGCAGATCTTATTCAGTTCCTCCAGATAATGTGATACGATCAGGATCGTCAGTTTTCTCCCCTCCACCGCACCAAGCAGCAGGTCATTCACTACTTTGCGGATCTGGGGATCCAGCCCGTCAAAAACCTCATCGCACAACAGATATCTGGTATTGGTGCAGAGTGCCGCCGCAATAAACACCTGCTTCTTCATCCCCTTGGAAAAAGAATCCAGCAGTGCATTCTCCTCCAGCCCGAACATCTCCAGAAGGCCCCGATAGTCTTCCATCGAAAAGCCCGCATAAAAGTTCCTGTAAAAATTACCGACAGTCAGCGGCGTGGCATTCCTGTCGTAATACTGCCTGTCCGGCATGTAAAAGATCTCCTCTTTCGCCGCCACAGCGGACGCTCTTCGCCCGTCTATCCTGATCTCTCCCGCATCCGCACGGTAGACCCCGGCGATCAGACGAAGAAGCGTGCTCTTACCGGCGCCGTTCTCCCCCACCAGTCCATATACCATACCGTCCGGAATCTCAAGAGAGACCTGATCCAGACAGACAAATTTCCCGAATCGTTTGGTTACATTGCAGATTTCAATCATTGGAAATTCCTCACACCCGCTGCATCTGCAGACCGGCCTGCTGCGCAAATTCCTCCACGCTTCTCACACGCGCCGCCAGCTTCTGCCAGTTCTTCAAAGTCTGCAGCTCCTTCTGCGCTAAGACCATATTTCTCAGCTCAGAAGGAATCGGACCGTATTCTTCAAGCAGGTTGAATACACACTCGGCAGTTGCCGTCAGTGTTATTTTCATGCCGGCTTCTTCCGCCAGCTTTGCTACTCTTTCTTCCGCCATTTTTTCCGCCATGATTACAGCTCTTTCTTCTGCCATGACTACAGCCCTTTCTTCTGCCATGATCGCAGCTCTTTCTTCTGCCATGGCTTCAGACCTTTCTTCTGCCATGATCACAGCTCTTTCTTCTGCCATTTCTTCCAATACTTCATCAATCACACACCCCATCTCTTCTTCCTCCCCTTTCTCTTCTCTTTTTCTTTCACTTCTCTGCCGGAACTGCTTTTCCAGGCTCTTAGACCCTGTCAGCTGTTCCAAAAGCGACCAGCTTTCATCATCCATCTGTCTGTGCCAGTCACCAGCCTCAAAATATCTGCGGACACTTTCCCTGCTGTTGCGCTTCTGAAATATTTCAAGGAGCGGGCCCAGCTCTGTCCTGAAATACTCAAAATGGCAAAATGACGACACATCCAGAAAATGGAGCGGATACTCCGGCAGCAGCTTCTTCAATGCCTGCTCCATCTCTGTATTCATATCATCAAAACAGATCATCTCATGCAGACTTTTAGGTCCTTTCCATGGCTGCTCACCCCAGTACACAACAAGCGTCACTACCGGCAAAAGCCAGTCTGCGCTTCTCACCTTATACAGAAATTCTCCCTCATCCTGGTAAAACTCCCTGCAGGCTGTGCTGTCGTTTCCTTCCTGGTATGCCTTGTACCGCCGTTCGTTTTCACGCCTGATCTCCCTGAGCTGGCGGTCATATTCAAGGGCCTCCTGTATCATGACACGGGCCGGCATCGCATAGTCTGTTTTCTCCTGATTTTCCAGCGCCAGAACCACAAATCTCTGCCCGTTACAATACTGCTTCATGACCAGATCACCCTGCCTCTCCATCGCCTCGTCATGTTCTGATCTGACGTGTACAGGCGACGCCTCCCGCAGTTCTTCCGCCTTAACGATCTGTCTGCCCTGAAACACGCCGCCGTTCCACAGATCCGCATACCGCGCAGTATCCCGCAGATAAGTTTTCAATCCGATATCTTTCTTTCCCACCATACCTCCTTCGCAGGAGATTTGTGCTTCCAAACTGCAGATCCGGGGCTCCGGCTGTTCCGTCACGGTTACCGTTACCCTCCACCGCATGCATAGTAATCATGCATAACGTTGTCTTTGTCTTTACAAAATCTCCCGCCTTATTCATTTTTTTCTGGAATAAAAGCATGATTTCGTTCGACACCCAATGGGATTCAGTAACCGTTTTTGTTTTTACGGTTAGAAATGTAATAGAATTATGAAATAAATGCTTTGATTAGAGTATAGCACCGGATATCAGGTTTGTCACGTGCAATATTTGAACGAGAAATTGACAACCGTCATTCTGCACAACACAAAATCTTGTACAGTCATCATTTGATTTGAAACAGGTTATACATTATCTTGTATATACTCTGTCTTCAGCCCGGACAACAGACCAGATTTTTCTACAAAACCAGATGAACGGTTTACCGTCATTGTGCTGCGACTTATAATGCATCCAGTACACCCCGGATTCCTTTTTCCTCATAAATCTGCTTATAAAGCGCGACCTCATCCCGGATCAGTTCGTCAATGACCTGCATCCCCAGAAGCTCCACCGGCGCCTTATCGTCAGTCATAATATGATCCCCCGCTTCATAAGCCGTCAGCTGCCCCTCAACCGTCTCCATCATCGCCGCCAGATCTTCCTCCACGATCTTTTCACGATGCGCCGACAGATTCTCCAGCATCTGCGGATTGTCGGATGCAAAAAGCTCCCTGTTGGTAGAGCCTTTCACGTCCACCGTATATACCTCGCCGAACACACAGCCGATGGTATCCGCCAGATGTTCGTTAATGCTGCCCTCGTTGCTGCCGCGCATATTCATGTTCACTACCATCACGCCGTCCTCTGTCAAATGTTCCTTCACCAGCGTAAAAAATTCCACGGAAGACATCTGAAACGGAATGGTGATATCCTGATAGGCATCTACCATGATCACATCATACTTACCGTCGACAGCGTTTAAATAGGCTCTGCCGTCATAGGTCGTCACCGGCACATCCGCCGGCAGCTCGAAGTATTCTCTGGCCAGCGCGGTAATCTTCTCGTCGATCTCCACCCCTTCAATCTCCATATCTCCGAAATAATTCCGGCACTGCACGGCATAAGTTCCCGTTCCCATGCCCAGGATCAGCACCCTGCAGTCTCCCGGATTCTCCAGCTCTGTCATCAGTGGGGCCGCCATGGCATAGTCATAGTACATGCCCGTCAGCCCTTCCTCTTTTACCAGCAAAGACTGTACCCCAAACAGCACATTCGTCGATAATATGACAGCTCTGTCATTCTCCTTCACCTGCAGATAGTTATAGATAGATTCTCCCTCATAGGTCAGACCGCTCTCCCAGAAGGCAAAGCTGTCCGACTTCCCAAGAAAGCAGCACAGCACAAACAAAACCGCTGCCACTGCACTTTTGGCCGCACCTCTTTTGCCACTCACAAAATAGACCAGCGAAAGCGTGAGCAGGATTCCCGCAAAAATCAGGAACGTGATCGACGTGCCCACCGCCGGAATGGAGATGAAAGTCGGCACAAAGGTTCCGATGATACTGCCGATCGTGTTGGATGCGTTCAGCATCCCCACCGTCTTACCGCTGTCCGCCAGGCTGTCCACGGAATACTTGGCCAGCGACGGCGTCACCGTCCCCAGCAGAAACAGCGGAAACACAAAAACTGCCATACAGGCCGCAAACGCCGCCCAGATCAGGAAATTCGTGTTCACCGTAAAGATCAGCACCGCCGAAATCCCCAGGATGATATATTTTCCCACCACCGGAATGGCCGCAATCCAGACAGCGGCGATCAATATCCTGCCATACAGCCTGTCCGGGTCGGGGTTTTTGTCCGCACTGCGCCCGCCGTATATATTCCCCAGCGCCATGGCGATCATGATCGTTCCGATAATGATCGTCCACACGATCTGCGAAGAACTGAAATATGGAGCAAGCAGCCTGCTGGCTCCCAGCTCCACCGCCATCACCGACATCCCCGCGAAGAATTCCGTCAGGTAAAGAAATAATTTATTGCTCAATACAGGCGTTGTTTTTGTCGTATTCATTCCCTCTATATCCCTTCCTTACTCCTGTGTATTCTTTCCGGCATGTCTTCTCCATCCTGCACGCCCCAAAAGGCCATCCCGCTGTAAATTTTGTTCTCCCGCAAATCCAGAATCCCCTCCACAGCCCGGTTCCCACGCAAATCTCAGTCCCCTGTTCATCCAGCACAGCATCCATAGCCCGGTTCCGCCGCAAGTCTCACCCTTCTGTAGATCCCAAAACCCTGTATCTTTCAGACACCCCGAAAACGGGGCCATGCCGCTCCACAAGCCCCGTCTTTCAGTATATACAATTTCTGATCCCTTTTCCACGAAAAAATTTATAAAATTTTCCATTTATCAGCACAGGCGGCAGCATGTGACAATACCGGAACGTCTACACGCTCCCCTTCACCACCAGGATCTTATCCCCTGCACTGATCTCTTCCGTCACCAGCTCATTGACTTCTTTTAACTGCGAGATCGTCACATAATATCGCTTCCCGATATCCCACAGCGTATCATTCGGGCCGGCAATATAGATGACCATGCCCGGCAGCTCACTGAGTTTGTTCAAATCCAGCTCTTCCACTTTGATATCCGTGATCAGATTACTCTTCTGCACCGCAAACACGATCACCTTAAACAGCAGCGCCGCCTTCACATCCAGCTCATCGCTGTCAAGCATTGTCACCGTCAGCTGCTCGATACTGCAGCGCAGCTTGATGATACTGGTCGGCGTGATGTTGTCGGCTTCCACTACATACTGGAACGGCAGTACATTTCTCGTGGAGTAAATAGATTTCGACCCGTTGCCGCACAGATACAACGTAACTACCGTCAGTGTTCCCGTAATGGCGATCCCATTCTCCACAATCGCCTGTTCCTCGATCTGGATCTCCCCTTCCGAGTGAATCAACTGGTACATGGGCATCTCCGGATTCTGGATCTTCGCGTGTTCCGCGATCTTACATTTGCCGCTGCCGCACAACAGCAGACTCTTAAGCTGTACTTCCGTAGTCAGCGCCTCGATCTCTTTCTCCACGCCGTAAATATCCGACAGTACTTCCATGTTTTCCTCTTCGTACAGATGGATATCCAGATCCAGCACCGGCTCCACACAGAAGACCCTCTCTTCTCCGTCGAAATCCTGCCGCACCTCCACATTACACTGTCCCAGGCTGTAGCGGATATCCGGTATCATATTTTCTCTGCACCCGTGGCACTCTATGATTCCGCTGAACGGCACCGTATTCTCATACCAGAGGGTTCTGTCGTTATCCCCTTCCCCCTCATACAGGAAAAAGGCCCGCATTTCACCCTGAATGGATATCTTCTCGTCCAGCGCCTTAAACTCCACATGGTCAAACGTGATATGATGCCATATTGTCTGGAATACATTCGGCAGATTTCCCGACAGCTCCATCTCCTCTTTTAACCGGAAAATATCTTTCTTCTGCAGCACAAGCTCCACCATCGGATAAGTACGCTTACGGTATTCCACCGGCTCCTCATGATAGATATCCACCGCCGTGTCCTGCTCCACATGCTCCTCCAGCTCCAGCCCGAAAGAGGCCATCGCCTGCACGCTGATCTTCCTGGAGTTGATCAGCCCCACCGTCAGATCCTCGATCGCCCAGTCTGTCAGGATGATATCCCCGTTGGATACCCCTTCCATATTGACCCGTTCCTCAAAGGGAAGAACCGCCTCCATACTGGCGCACATTCCCTCCGTATCCGTCAGATACAGGATCGATACCACCAGCCTGCCTCGCAGATTCACCACATTTTCTCCGGCACGGATCTCCTCCATGATGACCTCTCCCTTGCTGTTAAGCAGGTGACTGGCGTCAGGCTTGTTATCTGAAATATTCACATCTTCTTCCAATACCATCTGGGTGCCGGCTCTGCTGCTGATCCGATCCATATGTATCTTCTTTTTTACTAATTCCACAAAAATAAACCTCCATGCGTATACTTAGTAAAAGTATATGCCGCATGGAGGCCATGTATGACTCGTTGTACTGTTTTTACCAGATCCGCACCTTATTATGCCCTGCTTTCAAGCCGTTAATCGGACCAGCAAGCACATGATCGTCCCCTCTTTTCTCTCCGAGATAGTCCACATCAAAAACAATCGGCGTTCCGTCCGGATTCTCAAATAATCCTTCTACGGCCCGGGTACAGCCCAGATCCTTCGTCTGCATGATCACAGCTTCCTGCTCCAGCACTTCCGGATCCACATCCAGCTCGAGATAAACCGCCCGACCGTCCTCCGTCACTTCCTGCGTGATCCTGGCCTTCAACATGCCGCTGCCACGATAACTGTTGTGCTCACCGGCATAGCCCTGTGCTCCCTGAAGGTAGACATTACGGTCGATATATACCGGCTGTTTCACCTTCACATACAGATCTTCATCTCCCGGAAATGCCTCGTTGATCAGCCGGATATACTCCTCATAATCTCCCGGATGACCGTCAAAGGCTGCCGTGCCGCAGGATACCCCCTTCACTTCGCCCAGGGTTGGCGCCCCGCCCACAAAAATATTCTGATAGAAGCGGTCGTCCCCGCCATAGATAAAGGAGGAAGCCATGATCTGTGTCATATGCGGAAAATGATATGGGGTAGAACGATCCAGCACGGTCCAGTGCTTCATATTACCCAATACCAGATTATGCAGGTAAGCGCCTCCCTGGGAAGCATTCTCAAAGCTATACGGAGATCCGAGGATATTATGATCCACCAGATAAGGTCCGTGGGATACCTCTACCATCAGATCGCGGATATTGCCGCAAAGCAGATTGCCGCTCACCCGTGTGCCCTGCGTCTCCCAATCCAGCCAGATTCCCAGCGTACAGTCATGAATATAATTGTGATGAATCTGCGTATCGATGGGAGCATGAAACTTGATGCCCGCAATCTCATACCCGTAGAACTCATGCTTTGTGGCGATATTATAAATCTCGTTGCCGCAGAGTTCACTGAATATACAGCCCAGATGCCCCACAATGCCGTTCTGGCCGCAATCGTGGATCACATTATTGCGTACGATATGGGAACCCACGTTATCTTTGTGCCAGCCCTGCAGAAGCGCCCTGCCTACCGCTTCAAACTGATACGTATAACCGGGTTTTCTTCTGGTCCTGGTAAAAAGATTATCGCCGGTCTTCTCGTCCTTCCCCAATGTCACGGCGCTGCACTTGGCGTCATGGATATGATTGTCCTCAATAATCCAGCCCTTAGACCAATGCGGGCCGATCAAACCCGGCTGATCCCCCGTGGGCGGCGCGAAAGGACACGCCGCCTGTGCCATTTCAAATCCTGAGACAGTAATGTAATCCTTACCACCCTGCGTCGGATAAAACACACATTTACGTACATTGATCTCTACCAGCTCCTGATTCGGATCCGCTCCCTGGAAATTCGCCCAGATAGAAGTCGTCTCCGCCTCCACCTGCGCATACCACCGATACACCGTACCTTCCGGATCCGCGATGGGTTCCCTGTAATCCTGCCAAGGAACATTGAAACCGGTCTCCCTTCTCTGCGCCTTCTCCACCTCTTCCAGTGTGAGCGCTTCATAGAAAGAACTTCCGTTCAAATATACGTCTCCCAGATGAAGCGTGGGATAGGCCGGCCCGATCATCCAGTCCCCGTACAAATAGGTGTCATAGGGATTAAAATCTCCAAACAGTGAATTCGGCACCACCGCTTTCCACACTGTGCCCTTCACATTTTCCCAGTTCGTGATTCGCTCGGATCCTTTAATAACGGGCTTCTCACCTTCCGCCGCACGGTAAGTGATCCTTTCCAGATCACTGATACCGCCCATCCTGGGATCCACCCACTCCCGATACACTCCTTCATGAACGATCACCGTATCCCCGGGCATGGCCACATCTGCCGCCCGCTGAATCGTTGCGAAAGGCTCCGCCGCCGAACCGGCCGCCCGGTCATTCCCGGTCACTGCCACATGATATTCTCTTATCATCTGCATATCCAAAGTCCCTCCTATACCAGCTCAATCGTGTTCTTCCCGTCCTCAAACGGACCGCATACCGGATGGATGCCCCGATGCTGTCCGAAATAATCCGTATCAAATATAATCTCCGTCCCATCCGGATTCTCGAATCGTTCCTCCGTCTCAAAAGCCATACCGAGCGTCTGCGTGGAGATGGTCTGCCAGGTTTTCTGTGGAAGATATTCATACAGATCCGTGACCAGTCTGCACCCGTCATCAACGCACACCAGCTTCAATTCCACTTTATGCTCCGTATCCAATACGAAGTCTTCCTCTCCATCATAAGGTTGTGCACCGTTAAAATACACATTGCCGCCGCTGTAAACAGGAAGATGATCATAATACTTATCCCGCTCCTCCCGGATATTATAGTTCTCAGCCGTAAATCGAGCCAGATACTCCTCTTCCTTCGGGTATCCGTCATAGGGCTTTGTACCGCAGATAAGAAGCAGGATATCTGCATTTGCATCCGCATCCGGTCTGCCTGTTCCATAGTCCTCAAGCAGAAAGTGAAACCCTGCATCCGGTGTCTGTGTGCCATACCACATTTTTTCCAAGCGATAC
>ERZ808040.1274-NODE-1274-length-17558-cov-8.158343_pt1 | contig 17558 bp, 17 predicted proteins | sample MGYA00380191_ERZ808040 | MGnify/ENA primary metagenome ERZ808040 (study PRJEB31490, sample SAMN06133395) | mouse gut metagenome | isolation source: J6 | host: mice | place: China: Chengdu | collected 2015-05 ... | reverse complement strand
ATATGGTGGGTATAGCTCAGCTGGCAGAGCACCGGATTGTGGTTCCGGGTGTCGTGGGTTCGAGCCCCATTACCCACCCCATACGATGGCTGAGGGCCGGAGCGTCCGCTCCGGCCCTTGCTTCACTTCTATACTGGGGTGTAGCCAAGCGGTAAGGCACGGGACTTTGACTCCCGCATTCGCTGGTTCGAGTCCAGCCATCCCAGCCACGTCGGCGCAAGCTGCGCATCGCTCGCTCCCCCGCGGGCGGGAGAGCTCACTCGCTTCGCTGCGCCTCCTCTCCCCACAAAGCCTGGAGGTCGGCTTTGCGGGGGCCCCGTTGGGCAGGCTGCGCATCGCTCGCTCCCGTCCGATTTCCCCACGCGGCCCGCCTTCCTCGGGTTCGCGCGGGGGCCTCAAGGCCCTTTGCACGAGCCGGTCCCGGCCTGTGCCCCAAACCCAATTCCACATGACCCAGTAGCTCAGTTGGTAGAGCAACGCCCTTTTAAGGCGAAGGTCCGGGGTTCGAGTCCCCGCTGGGTCACCACCATCGGAGCAAGCATGATACCGCTTGCTCCGATATTTTTTCTAATAGTACTCGGAGTGCCCTTCTCCCGCCGTGGCTATCAGGGGAGAAGGGCCGCTCTGGCGGAGAGTGCAAGCGCCAGAGCAGGGATGAGGATAGGGGGAATTTTCGTGAAATACGCGCTGATTACCGGCGGTTCCCGGGGGATTGGGGCCGCTGCCGCCCGTCTGTTCGCCCAGCGGGGCTGGGGGGTGGCGGTGGGCTATTGCCGGAGTGAGGTCCAGGCCCAGAGCCTGGCAGAAGAAATACGGCTTTTGGGCGTGCCCGCCATAGCTGTGCCGGCGGATGTGGCCGACCGGGTCCAGGTGGAGCGAATGGTTGACAATGTGTTAGAAAAATTTTGTCAACTTGACATTTTGGTTTGTGCTGCGGGGATATCCCACGTGGGTCTTATCAGTCAAATTGACGAGGACGAATGGCGGCGTTTGTTCGCTGTGAACGTGGACGGGGTGCATCACTGCTGCCAGGCCGTTCTGCCGCATATGCTGGGGCGGAAGACGGGCTCCATTGTCACGGTGTCCTCTATGTGGGGGCAGGTAGGGGCCTCCTGCGAAGCGGCCTATTCGGCCACGAAGGGAGCGGTGATCGCCTACACGAAGGCGCTGGCCAAGGAGCTTGGCCCCTCCCATATTCGGGCAAACTGCGTGGCTCCTGGGGTGATTGACACGGAAATGAACGCCCAGCTTACCCCGGAGGACCTGGCCGCTCTGGCGGACGAGACCCCTTTGGGCCGCATCGGTACGGCGGCGGAGGCCGCCGCCGCCATCGCGTTTTTGGCCTCAGACGAGGCGGCCTTTCTCACCGGGCAGGTGCTCGCCCCCAACGGCGGGCTGGTGGTTTGAGGACGAATGTCCGTCAAATAGCACACAATGGCAGGGCTCCTTCTGATTGCATTGGTGAATTTTGCGGTTGACAATGGTGGGAGACAAGTATATAATTGTCAACAATCTGGGGGGGCGCGGTTGTGCTCCCTGTGATGCAAAATGGATCGTCAGCGACACAGAATTAGGAGGACATAGGATGAAAAAGAAGAATCTTGCGGCCCTGCTCATGGCGGGCGCCATGTGTATGAGTTTGCTGGCCGGGTGCTCCACCAAGGATGAGTCCAGCCAGCCCCCTGCCTCTCAGCCCGCGGGCCAGGAGAACCAGAACGGCGGCGTGGTCACGATCAAGGTGGGCGGCATCGGCCCCACCACCGGCAACAACGCCCAGTACGGGACCGCGACCCAGTGGGGCGCGGAAATCGCCGTGGAGGAGATCAACGCGCTGGGCGGCCCGATCAAGTTTGATTTCAAGTACGAGGACGACACCGGCGCGGCGGACACCGCCGTGGCGGCCTACAACTCCCTGAAGGACTGGGCCAAGGACGCGCCCCTGGTGATCTACGGCTGCACCACCACCACCCCCTGTGTGGCGGTGGCCGCCGAGACCTACAGCGACCGTTACTTCCAGCTCACCCCCTCCGCATCTTCCCCCGATGTCACTGCCAACAAGGACAACACCTTCCAGATGTGCTTTACCGACCCAGGCCAGGGCAGCGCCGCCGCTGAGTACCTGAAGAGCAGCGGCCTGGGCACCAAGATCGGCGTCATCTACAACAACGGCGACGCCTATTCCACCGGCATTGCCGACGCGTTCATCGCCCATGCCAAGGAGATTGGCCTGGACGTGGTGGCCACCTCCACCTATCCCGAGGACACCACCACCGATTACACCGTCCAGCTCAACGCCTGCAAGGATGCCGGCGCGGACCTGGTGTTCCTGCCCATCTACTACACCCCCGCCTCCCTGATTCTGGCCCAGGCCAAGCAGATGAATTACGCCCCCATCTTCTTTGGCGGCGACGGCATGGACGGTATGCTGGACATGGACGGCTTTGACAAGTCTCTGGCCGAGGGCCTGCTGCTCATGACCCCCTTCAACGCCTCCGGCACCGACGAGCGCACCAAGACCTTTGTGGAGACCTATCAGGCCGCCCACGAGATTCTGCCCAACCAGTTCGCCGCCGACGGCTACGACTGCATGTACGCCATCTACGAGGCCTGCTGCCAGATCGACGGCATCGCCGATATGGACAGCGCCCAGCTGTGCGACGCCCTCATCGGCCTGTTCACCGGCGGCCAGTTCTCCGTGGACGGCCTCACCGGCTCCGGCATGAAGTGGCTCACCACCGGCGAGGTGTCCAAGGCCCCCGTGGTGGTCAAGGTGGAAAACGGCGGGTACGTCACCCAGTAACTTGCTTTCGTTCGCTACGGACAGGGTGCAAGCCTGTTTCGTGACCGCTTGGCCACGAACACAAAACGGGTACTGCACGTTTTATCCCACAGGCTTTCAGCCGCGGCGGAGGGTTTCCCCCGTCGCGGCCCTGTCGTATTTTTTAGAGAGAGGTGAGAAAATGTCCTTCCTGAACAACGTGATCACCGGCGTCAGCCTGGGCAGCATCTACGCCATCATTGCTCTGGGCTACACCATGGTGTACGGCATCGCAAAAATGCTGAACTTCGCCCACGGCGACGTGATCATGGTGGGCGCCTATGTGTGCTTCTTCGCCGTGGGCGGCGGGGGCCTGCCCCCGGTGGTGGGCGTCCTCCTGGCGGTGGCGGTGTGCACGGTGCTGGGCATTACCATCGAACGGTTGGCCTACAAGCCCCTGCGGGCCGCCCCCTCCCTGGCGGTGCTCATCACCGCCATCGGCGTCAGCTACCTACTGCAAAACAGCGCCCAGCTTCTGTGGGGCGCGGACACCAAGACCTTCCGGCCGCTGGTGGAGGGCAGCCTGGTGCTGGTCCCCGGCCAGCTGTCCATCTCCTACGTGGCCATTCTGTCCATCGTCTGCTGCGTGGTGGTGATGATCGCCCTGACCCTGTTCACCGGCCAGACCAAAATGGGCAAGGCCATGCGGGCCTGCTCGGAGGACAAGGCCGCCGCCCAGCTCATGGGCATTGACGTGAACGCCACCATCTCCATGACCTTTGCCATCGGCTCCGCCCTGGCCGCCGTGGCCGGGGTGCTGATGTGCTCCGCCTACCCGGTGCTGTCCCCCACCACCGGCTCCATGCCCGGCATCCGGGCCTTCACCGCCGCCGTGTTCGGCGGCATCGGCTCCATCCCCGGGGCCCTGCTGGGGGGCATTCTGCTGGGGGTCATCGAGACCTTCGCCAAGGCGTACATCTCCACCGACCTGTCCGACGCGGTGGTGTTCGCGGTGCTCATCATCGTGCTGCTGGTGAAGCCCGCCGGGCTCATGGGCAGGTACGTGCCCGAGAAAGTGTGAGGCCGCCATGAAGAAGATCAACAAAAACTCCCTCAACGGGTTCGTCAACTACGGCATTGTCATCGCCGCCTTCGCCGTCATCCAGGTCCTGCTGGGCATGGGCAGGCTGTCCAACTCCCTCCAGAGCCTGCTGGTGCCCGCCTGCTGCTACATCGTCATGGCGGTGTCCCTCAACCTGACGGTGGGCATTCTGGGCGAGCTGTCCCTGGGCCACGCGGGCTTCATGAGCCTGGGGGCCTTCTCCGGCATCGTGGCCTCCATCCTGCTCCAGCCCATCATTCCCGCCGCTCCGCTGCGGCTGGCCGTATCCATGGCGGTGGGCGCGGCGGCGGGGGCGCTGGGCGGCGTCATCGTGGGCGTGCCGGTGCTCCGCCTTCAGGGCGACTACCTGGCCATCGTCACCCTGGCCTTCGGCCAGATCATCAAGAACATCATCATGGTGCTCTACGTGGGGGTGGACGACCGGGGCATCCACATCGCCGCCAGCTCCGAGCGCTTTGACCTGGCCACCGGCGGCACCGCCATCATCAAGGGCCCCATGGGGGCTGTGGGCGTCACCAAGCTGGCCTCCTTCACCGCCGGATTCATCCTCATTCTCATCACCCTGGTGATCGTGCAGAACCTGGTGAACAGCCGGGCCGGCCGGGCCATCATGGCCCTGCGGGACAACCGCATCGCCGCTGAGAGCGTGGGCATCAACACCACCAAGTACAAGCTGATGGCCTTCGTCACCTCCGCCGCCCTGGCGGGGGCCGCCGGAGCCCTGTGGGGGCTGAACTACTCGTCCACCGGGGCCTCCAAGTTCGACTTCAACACCTCCATCCTGGTGCTGGTGTTTGTGGTGCTGGGGGGGCTGGGCTCCATCCGGGGGTCCATCATCGCCGCCGCCCTGCTCTACGTCCTGCCGGAGATGCTCCGCGGCCTGGGCCTGAACGACTTCCGTATGCTCATCTACGCCATCGTGCTGATCCTGGTCATGCTGGCCACCAACAACGACCAGCTCAAGGCCCTGCTGGGCCGCGTCATACCGAAACGGAAGGGGGCGCCATCCAATGGCTGAGAAGAAGCAGTTCCAAAAGGGCAAAATGGTGCCCGTGCCCAGCGTGTCCATCATCCCGGAGCGGGACCTGGACAAGTCCCCCATCCTGGAGTGCAGCCACCTGGGCATCGACTTCGGCGGCCTCACCGCCGTCAACGAGTTCAACGTCACCGTGGGCCGCACGGAGATCGCCGGCCTCATCGGCCCCAACGGCGCGGGCAAAACCACCGTGTTCAACCTGCTCACCAAGGTGTACCAGCCCACCCGGGGCACCATCCTGCTGGACGGCATGGACACCCACGGCAAGACCCCCTCTCAGGTGAACCGCATGGGCATTGCCCGCACCTTTCAGAACATCCGGCTGTTCAACAACCTGACCGTGGAGGACAACGTGAAAATCGGCCTCCACAACCAGGAGAAGTATTCCATGTTCTCCGGCATTTTCCGCCTGCCCAAGTACTGGCGCCAGGAGAAGGCCGCCCATGAGCGGGCGCTGGAGCTGCTGTCCATCTTCGACATGCAGGACCTGGCAAACCACCAGGCGGGCTCCCTGCCCTACGGCGCCCAGCGGCGGCTGGAGATCGTCCGGGCCCTGGCCACCAACCCGTCCCTGCTGCTGCTGGACGAGCCGGCGGCGGGCATGAACCCCTCGGAGACGGCGGAGCTGATGGAGAACATCGTCAAAATCCGGGACACCTTCCAGATCGCCATCATGCTCATCGAGCACGACATGAGCCTGGTGATGGGCATCTGCGAAGGCATCTGCGTGCTCAACTTCGGGCAAATCATCGCCAAGGGCACCGCGGAGGAAATCCAGTCCAACCCCACGGTCATCGAGGCCTACCTGGGCAAGCAGCAGTGAGGAGGGTGCGGATATGCTGACAGTCAACGACATTAACGTGTACTACGGCGCCATCCACGCCATCAAAGGGGTGTCCTTTCAGGTAAACGACGGCGAGGTGGTCACCCTCATCGGGGCCAACGGCGCCGGCAAGTCCACCATTCTGAACACGGTGTGCGGCCTGCTCCACACCCGTACCGGCTCCATTGAGTTTCTGGGCAAAAATCTGGCCTCCATCCCCCCCCACAAGGTGGTGGAGTTGGGCATGGCCCACGTCCCGGAGGGACGGCGCATTTTCCAGCAGATGACGGTGGAGGAGAACCTGGAAATGGGCGCGTACACCCAGCCCCGTTCCAGCGTGGACCCCAACCTGGAGCGGGTCTACGACCAGTTTCCCCGGCTGAAGGAGCGCAGGAAGCAGGTGGCGGGCACCCTGTCCGGCGGCGAGCAGCAGATGCTGGCCATGGGCCGGGGACTTATGTCCAACCCCAAGCTGCTGATGCTGGACGAGCCCTCCATGGGGCTGGCCCCCATTCTGGTGGAGCAGATTTTCGATATCATCCGCAAGCTGCACAAGGCGGGCGTCACCATCCTTCTGGTGGAGCAGAACGCCCAGATGGCCCTCAGCGTGGCCGACCGGGGCTATGTGCTGGAGACGGGTAAAATCGTGGCCACCGGCACGGGCGGCGAGCTGCTCCGCGACGAAGCGGTCAAAAAGGCGTATCTGGGAGGGTAAGGGAGAAGCGCTGAGCCGTCGTGAGCAGCGCGGATGGAACGGAGCGAGGACAAAAGCCCAGCCGCCGCACAGCGGGGGGGCGGGTTTTGTCCGAGTCGGAGCGAAGCCGCGCGTTGCGAACAGGCGAAGCGTGACAATAAATATTCGCGAAACGGGGCGCGCCGAGTGACGCGCCCCGTTTTTTATATGCCGCACCGCAGGTCAGGCGGCGCTGGGCGCAGGTTGCGCGCCCGCCTCTTGCGGGGCGGGGCAAAGTGAGGTATGCTGGGGCTGTGATCACAGAAGGAGCGCGGCGCATAAGGAGGAAACGCCTATGAAAGTGACCGTGGAGGAGTGCCCGGAGCTGGACCAGGCGGAGGTGGTCATACGCTGCCCCCGGCTGGACGCCCGGACCGCCCGGCTGGTGGAGCTGCTCCGGCTGTCCGACGCCCGGCTCACCGGGGAGAAGGACGGCGAAACCTGCATTCTGGACGGGGCCGAGGTGCTCTACATCGACACCGTGGACCGGGGCACCTTTCTGTACACGGCCGGCGGGGTGTACCAGACCCGCCTGCGGCTGTACGAGCTGGAGGAGCAGCTGACCCCCCGGGACTTTATCCGGGTGAGCAAATCCGTTCTTGTAAACTTCGGGCAGGTGCGCTCGCTGCGCCCCGATCTCGGGGGCCGGCTGCGGCTCACCCTGTCCAACGGCGAGGTGGTGGTGGTCAACCGCCAGTACGTCCCCGCCATCAAGGCAAAGCTGGGACTGTGAAAGGAGTTGTCCGTCATGAAAAAGTTTTTTGAAGTGGTTGTGACCATCAAGGAGCGGGTGGCCCTGGCCTATACCGCCGCCATGTGCATCTACCTGTTTTTCCTGCTTTTGTTCCGGCAGGAGGGAGCTACCCTGCCCCAGCTGTTCTCCGTGCTGCTGGCCAGCGCGGCGGCGGGAGCCATGCAGGTGATGGCTTTTTCCGACCTATTTATCAAGAAGCTGGCCTACAGCTGGCGGATGATGACGTTTTTTATCGTCTTTGGGGCCATTCTTACCGGCATCGCGGTGGGCTTCGGCTGGTTCCCGGCGGAGAACGCCGGGGCCTGGGTGATCTTTGGAGTGACCTTTGTGCTCATCTTCGCCGCCATCTCCGCGGGGATTGAGATTTACTACCGCGCCAGCGGGCGCAGGTGGGACGACAGGCTGGACTGGTACCGCAAAAACCGCAGGGAGTGACCTGTCCCTGTCCGGTCAGGAAAAGCGCCCGAAAGCTCAGGCTTTCGGGCGCTTTTTCAATCCGTCCGGGCGGTATTCCTCACCTTCCGCCCCCACCCGGCGCGGCGGCGCCACGACGGCCGGAAGCGGGCGCGCCATAGCTTCAGCCCCTTTGTTCGCTGGCGTGATGATAACGGCTCCGCGGGGCGCTGTCCACCCTGAACGCGGCCCTTGCGCCGGACGGAGGCGGGACGGCGCTTTTTGGAAAAATATGACGATTTGCTTAGCATTTGACTATTGCCCGCCGATGTTGTATAATAACATGATTTTGTGCGGCATTTTGATCGGGGGGTGGAGCCATGTGGGTCGCTGACCAATGGACGGACTACGAGCTGCTGGACTGCGGCCGGGGCGAAAAGCTGGAGCGCTGGGGGGACAAGCTGCTGGTGCGGCCCGACCCCCAGGCCATCTGGAACACCCCCCGGGCCCACCGGGGCTGGAGGCGCCCCGACGCCCGGTACGCCCGGTCCAGCTCCGGCGGCGGCCAGTGGGCGGACAAGAGCGTCCCCCAGCGGTGGCAGGTGAATTACAGGGACCTCACCTTCCACGTGGGGCTGATGAACTTCAAGCACACCGGGGTGTTCCCCGAGCAGGCCGTCAACTGGGATTTCGCCCGGGAGCAGATCCAAAGCGCGGGCCGCCCCGTCAGCGTGCTCAACCTGTTCGCCTACACCGGCGGGGCCACCATCGCCTGCGCGGCGGCGGGGGCCAGCGTCTGCCACGTGGACGCGGCCAGGGGCATGGTCCAGTGGGCCCGGGACAACGCCAAGTCCTCCGGCCTGGAGGACCGGCCCATCCGCTGGATCGTGGACGACTGCGCCAAGTTCGTGGAGCGGGAGATCCGGCGCGGGCGAACTTACGACGCCGTCATCATGGACCCGCCCTCCTACGGCCGGGGGCCCTCCGGCGAGGTGTGGAAGCTGGAGGAAAACCTGTACCCCTTTGTGGAGCTGGTGGCCGGGGTGCTGTCCGACCGCCCGCTGTTTGTGATTTTGAACTCCTACACCACGGGGCTGGCCCCGTCGGTGCTGACCTACATCTTACAGACCGTCATCGGCGGCAAATTCGGCGGGCGCACCGTGTCCGGGGAGCTGGGCCTGCCCGTCACCGCCACGGGGCTGGCCCTGCCCTGCGGGGCCACGGGGCGGTGGACGGCGGGAGGGAGCCGGTAATGGCCCGAATCGCCCGGTATGGATTCTACATGCTTCCCGGCTTCGGGCTAGGGGCGCTGGCGTATCTGCTGCTGCTCCTGCCCAGGCGGAAACGCCTGACCGCCCTGGGCCTGTCCAGCGGCATGGTCCGGGAGGGGGCGATGCTCCTGTTCTGGGCCTACTGCGGCGGCATGGCGGTCCTCACCCTGGTCCCCCAGCCCGGCTATGTAACCGCCGCCCTCATGGGACACACCGCCCCCTATTTCAATGTCAGCCAGCTCTCCCGGCGGGTGAGCCTCATCCCCTTCTCCCAGCTGGACAGCCTGTTCAACATTCTGGGGAATATTGTCATGTTTCTGCCCTTCGGCTGCTTTGCCGCCCTTCTGTGGCGGGGCTTCCGCTGGAACCGGGCCGTCCTTTTGGGCTTCGCCGTCACCGCCTTCATTGAGGGCTGGCAGCTGTTTGTGGGCCGGTACTTTGATGTGGACGACATCCTGTTCAACGCCCTGGGCGTGTTCGGCGGCTGGCTGCTGGGAAGCGCGGCGAAGCGCCTGTTTCCCCGCCTCTCCCAACCGCTGCGCACGGCCCGCCTTGATTCTTCTCACTCAGAGGTATAACCTATGTCCCAACCCATCCTGAAAACCGAACATCTCACCTTCCGCTACACCACTGAGGAGGGGGTAGCCCCCACGGTGCTGGACGGCCTTACCCTGTCCATCCAGCCGGGGGAGTTCGTGGCGGTGCTGGGCCACAACGGGTCGGGCAAATCCACCCTGGCCAAGCACTTCAACGCCATCCTCCTGCCCTCCGGGGGCAAGGTGTACGTGGACGGCATGGACACCTGCGGCGAGGACAAGCTGCTGGACATCCGCCGCCAGGTGGGCATGGTGTTCCAGAACCCAGACAACCAGATCGTGGCCAGCGTGGTGGAGGAGGACGTGGCCTTCGGCCCGGAGAACCTGGGGGTGCCCTCCGCTGAAATTCGCGAACGGGTGGACCGGGCCTTGAAGGCCGTGCGGATGACGGAGTATGCCCGCCACGCCCCCCACCTGCTGTCCGGCGGGCAGAAGCAGCGGGTGGCCATCGCCGGGGTGCTGGCCATGCGGCCCCGGTGCATCGTGCTGGACGAGCCCACCGCCATGCTGGACCCGGTGGGCCGCAGGGAGGTGCTGGACACCATCCGCTATCTCAACCGGGAGCAGGGGATCACGGTGGTGCTCATCACCCACCACATGGACGAGGCCGCCCAGGCGGACCGTTTGATCGTCATGCACGACGGCCACATCGTGGCCGACGACAAGCCCGCGCTGGTGTTCCAGAACGTGGACGGCCTGCGGTCCCTGGGGCTGGAGGTGCCCGAGCCGGTGGCCCTGCTGTACGAGCTGCGCCAGGCGGGGGTGGACGTGCCCCTCACCGCGCTGACGGTGGACCAGTGCGCCCAGGTTTTGAAGGAGCTGCTGGCGTAGGGCAATCTCTCAGAAGGGTGACGTGTCTATGAAATTGTTTTTTCAGATTTCCCTATTTTATTTGCCTCTTGGCGGGCTTAACGCGGTGCTATGTTTTCTTTTCTTCCAATGGCTGCTGAAAAACAGGCGCCATTCCGCTGCGAAACTGACCATGCTGTTGGTTTTTGCTGCGGCAGCCGCCGGCCTGGTCTATGGTTCGCTCCGTTTTGGCGGCGTCATCACCTTTGCTGACGATCCTGCTTACCTCTTCTCCTATAGTAATATCAGCTTTTGGTTTGATGCCTTTTATCAGCATGACGGCTTTAGGTTCGCCTATCCCTGCGGCACCGCGCTGATTGGATTTCTTGCGGCCGCTGCGCTTGAATGGAAGGCGCGCATAAAGCTTCGGACCTTCCAGGGCGGGATGCAGTGACAAACTCCGATTCCTCAGCCAGCCATCGCCGCACGTAATCTCCATTCCAAGGAGCTTGATCCATGGGCGCTATCATTGAGACAAAACAACTGACCCACACCTACAGCCAGGGCACGCCCTTTGAGCACACCGCCCTGGACTGCGTGGACTTCTCCGCTGCTCCCGGCGAGTACCTGGCCATTATCGGCCGCACCGGGTCGGGGAAGTCCACCCTGATCCAGCACCTGAACGGCCTGCTGAAGCCCACCTCCGGCCAGGTATTGTTTGACGGCGCGGACATCTGGGAGGACAAAGACCGCACCCGGCAGGTCCGCTGCCAGGTGGGGCTGGTGTTCCAGTACCCGGAATACCAGCTCTTTGAGGAGACGGTGTATCAGGACATCGCCTTCGGCCCCAAAAACATGGGGCTGGACCCCGACGAGGTGGACCGCCGGGTCAAGCAGTCCGCCCGGTTCGTGGGGCTGGAGCCCGGCGTTTTGGAGAAGTCCCCCTTCGACCTGTCCGGCGGGCAGAAGCGCCGGGTGGCCATCGCGGGGGTCATCGCCATGGAGCCCCAGGTGCTGGTGCTGGACGAGCCCACCGCCGGACTGGACCCCTCCGGCTCCGCCCGCATCCTGGACAACATCCGCACCTACCACCAGGAGAAAAACGCCTGCATCATCCTGGTGTCCCACTCCATGGAGGAGGTGGCCCGGGAGGCCGGGCGGCTGGTGGTCATCCACCAGGGGACCATCCCCTTCTCCGGTCCCCCCGAGTCGGTGTTCGCCCACGGGGAGGAGCTGGAGGCCATGGGCCTGGGCGTGCCCGCCATGACCCGGGTGTTCGCCCGCCTGCGGTCCATGGGGGTGGACCTGCCCGCCTCGGTGTACACCATCCCCCAGGCCAGAGAGGCCATTCTGGCGGCCCTCCATCGGGGCCCCCGCAAAGCCGCCCTTGGGCTTTGTGGGGAGAGGAAGAAGGAGTCTGCGGATATGGAAGCTTCAGCGCCCTCGGCTGAAGCTGGAATGGAGCAGGCTTCTTCTGACGAAAGGGGGTAACGTAATGGCGCTGCGCGACATCACCCTGGGCCAGTATTTCCCGGGCAGCTCCCCCATCCACCGGCTGGACCCCAGGGCCAAGCTGGTGGCCATGATCTGCTATATCGTGGCCCTGTTTCTGGGCCAGTGGTTCGTCACCTACGCCGTGCTGCTGGCGGCGCTGGCGGCGGTGGTGAAGGCGTCCACCGTGAAGCCCAAGGCCCTGGTGCGGGGGCTGAAGCCGGTGGTGTTCATTCTGGTGTTCACCGCCGTGCTCAACATCTTCTATACCCCCGGCGAGCCGCTGGTGTCCTTCTGGATCTTCAACATCACCCGGGAGGGCATCCTCCACGCCTTTTTCATGGTGGTGCGCATCATCATGCTCATCACCTGCACCTTCCTGCTCACCTACACCACCTCCCCCCTGGAGCTCACCGACGGGCTGGAATCCCTCATGGGGCCGCTGAAAAAAATCCACGTCCCCGTCCACGAGCTGTCCATGATGATGTCCATCGCCCTGCGGTTCATCCCCACTCTCATTGAGGAGACGGACAAGATCATGTCCGCCCAGAAGGCCCGGGGCGCGGACTTCGAGTCGGGCAGCCTCATGCAGCGGGCCCGCGCGCTGATCCCCCTGCTGGTGCCGCTGTTCATCTCCGCCTTCCGGCGGGCGGACGAGCTGGCCACCGCCATGGAGTGCCGCTGCTACCACGGCGGCGAGGGACGAACCCGGATGAAGCAGCTCCACTACCGGCCCGGCGATGTCCTGTTTATGCTGGGGGCGCTGCTTCTGGCAATACTGACCGGCGTGCTGGGGCATTGGGGGCTGTGACATGGAACAGCGCAACATTGCCCTGCGGCTGAGCTACACCGGCACCGCCTACCACGGCTGGCAGGTGCAGAAAAACGCGGTGTCCGTGGCGGAGGTCCTGGAGGAGGCCCTGGCCTCGGTGGTGTGCCATCCGGTGAAGGTCACCGGGGCGGGCCGCACCGACGCTGGGGTCCATGCCCAGGTGTACGTGGCCAACTTCCGCACCACCTCCGGCATCCCGGTGGAGCGGCTGCCCCTGGCGGTGAACACCCGGCTCCCCGACGACATCTCGGTGCATAAGGCCGCCGTGGTGCCCGACGGCTTCAACGCCATCGGCTCCTGCCGGAAAAAGGAGTACACCTACAAAATTTACAACTCCCGCATCCGGGACCCGTTTTTCGTCAACCGGGTGTGGTTCTACCCCAAACCGCTGGACGAGCGCGTCATGGCGGAGGCGGCGCGGCAGTTTGTGGGCACCCACGACTTTGCCGCCGTCCGCTCGGTGGGCACCGAAACCCGCACCACCGTGCGCACCGTCCACTACTTCGACATCCAGCGCCGCGGCACCGTCATCGACTGCCGGGTATGCGCCGACGGCTTCCTGTACAATATGGTGCGGGCCATGGTGGGCACCTGCGTCTACGCCGCCGAGGGCAAGCTGAGTCCGGCAGAGATTCCGGACATTCTGGAGTCCCGAAACAGGACCCTGGCGGGGCCCACCGCTCCGCCCGACGGGTTATATATGACCAATCTGTGGTACGATGAGGATGTGCTGTAAGGGGGGCTCCATCCCCGGCGGCGGCATCCCCTGACAACGGAGTGCACATGGACGAGCAGAAACAGCAAAAACCGAACATCCACCCCCTGACCCCCCGGGAGGAGCAGCCGCCCAAGCCCCGGCGGAAGCTGCCCCGCTTTGTGGTGCGCACGCTGGCCGCCCTGGTTGTCGTGGCGGCGGCCCTCTCCCTGGCGGCGGCGGTGGCCTTCCGGGACAGCCTGAACCTGGACAGCATCAAGCGCTGGTTCACCTACCGGTCCCTCACCCGCAGCGACAGCGGCCAGGCGGAGTCCTTCGCCTACGGCGGCGAGATCACCGACGCCTTCGCCGTGCTGGACGGAGACCTGCTGGTGTGCTCCCACAACACCATCTCCCTCTACTCCGGCAGCGGAACCCAGTACATTGACCAGCAGGTCAACATGAAAAACCCGGTGGTCAGCTCCAACGGATCGCTGGCCGTGGTGTACGACGCGGGCGGGTCGGAGCTGTACGTGCTGGGCCAGCGGGCGCTGGTGTGGACCGGCGAGGGGCTGGAGTCCATTTTGTCCGCCCGGCTGAACAAAAACGGACAGCTCACGGTGGTCACCCAGGCCAGCGGCTACCGGGGCATGGTGACGGTGTACGACGCCGCCTACGCCCCGGTGCTGAGCATCAATCTGGCCTCCGCCTTCGTCATGGACGCGGCCCTGTCCGACGACGGCCACACGCTGTCCATCCTCACCGTCGGGCAGTCCGGCGGGGCCTTCTCCAGCAGCCTGGAGCTGTACAGCATGGACTATGCCAGCGGACAGTATACCCCGGATTTCACCTGCCCGCTGGGCGGAGGCGTGGTGCTGGAAACCCGGCACACCGCCGCGGCCGTGTGGTCCCTGGGGGACCGGGGGCTCACCGTCACCGGCCACGACGGGCAGTCCGCGGGCGTCAGCTGGGCGGACAAGCACCTGCGGCGGTACACCCTCAACGGAGACGGCTTCGCCGCCGTCCTGCTGGGCAAGTACCGGGCGGGCAGCCAGGCGGAGCTGTGGGTGGTGGACAGCCAGGGACAGCGCCGCGTCAAGGAGCTGAACGAGCAGGTGATGTCCATCTCCGCCGCCGGGCGGTATCTGGCCGTCCTCACCGGCGACCGGCTGGATATCTACACCGACCAGCTGGAGCCGTACAACACCCTGAACGGCACTCAGGGCGCCCGGACGGTGCTGCTCATGCCGGACGGCTCCGCCATCCTCATCTCGGCGGACAGCGCCGGATTCTATATCCCCTGATACCGGCCCCGCCCTGGGCGCGGGAAAAGGAGCGTGCTGGAAATGGAAGCATACATATTCGACATCGCGATCATTGCCCTGCTGGCGCTGTTCGCCTGGAGGGGCGCGGCCAAGGGGCTGGTGCTGTCCCTGTGCGGGCTGGCCGCGGTGTTCGTGGCGTTCTTCGCCGCCCAGCTTCTCTCCGAGCAGTTCTGTAAGCCGGTGGCCGGCATCCTGCGGCCCATTGTGATCCAGACCGTCCGGGGCGCGGACGCGGAACCGGTCCCCGCAAACCCGGAGACCGGCTATACCGCGGATGAGCTGCTGCGCTCCATCCAGGAAAAGGGGCTGTTTGAGGGCTTCTCCTCCTTTCTGGAGCAGGGCGTCGCCTCAGACGCCGTGGGACACGGCCCCCAGTCCCCCCTGGAGTCTCTGGCGGGCTACCTGTCCCTGGGAATCGCCCGGTCGCTGCTGTTCGGGCTGGTCTTTCTGGCCGTGCTGCTGGTCTGGTTCCTGATGAGCCATGCCCTGGACCTGGCCTTCAAGCTGCCCATCCTGGCCCAGGTGAACCTGGCCGGAGGGCTCGTGGTGGGGCTCGTGAAGGGCGGGCTCATCGCCGCCGTGCTGGTGTGGCTGGGGCAGCTCTCGGGGGTGGTCCCCGCCCAGCCGGACACCCCGGTGCTCTCATTTTTCACCGTTCAGCAGCTGGGCGAGCTGCTGGGCAGTCTGCCCGCCTGAACCGCCTCCTTCCAGCAGGCCGAGCATTTCCCTCCCCCGAAGAAAATTCCCACTCTAAAATTCATGACACGTTCATATTTATCTGATATGGTACTCCAAACCACAGACCGACCCGGGAGAGCCGCCTCTCCCCGAAAGGAGCGACACGATGCGTCCCACACTGTGTACCCGCTGCCGGAAGAACGTAGCGGTGATCTTCATAACCAAAATTGAGAACGGCGAGACGAAAAACGAGGGGCTCTGCCTCAAGTGCGCCCGGGAGCTGGGCATCAAGCCGGTGGACGACATGATGAAAAAGATGGGCATCTCCGACGAGGACCTGGAGTCCATTTCCACCGAGATGATGTCCGCCTTCGGCGGCGCCGAGGAGCCGGAGGGCATGGCCCCCGCCTCCGGCGAGGAGGACGACGGCGACGGCGAGGAGGACGAGGGCCGCACCGCCACCTTCCCCTTCTTGAACAAGCTGTTCGGCGGCTCGTCGGACAGCGGCCCCGACCGGGACCCCATGCAGCGGGGCGGCTCCGCCAAGGACGATAAAGCCGCCGCCAAAACCGACCGCGGCCAGGGGCAGAAGCGGAAATTCCTGGAGAACTACTGCATCTCCCTCACCCGCAAGGCCCACGAGGGCAAGCTGGACCGCATTGTGGGCCGCTCCAGCGAGATCGAGCGGACCATCCAGATCTTGAACCGGCGGCAGAAAAACAACCCCTGCCTCATCGGCGACCCCGGCGTGGGCAAGACCGCCATCGCCGAGGGGCTGGCCCAGCGCATCTACGACCGGGATGTGCCCTATAAGCTGCTGGACAAGGAGGTCTACCTGCTGGACCTCACCGCCCTGGTGGCGGGCACCCAGTTCCGGGGCCAGTTCGAGAGCCGCATGAAGGGCCTCATCGACGAGGTGAAAAAGCTGGGCAACATCATCCTGGTCATCGACGAGGTCCACTCCATTGTGGGCGCCGGGGACGCGGAGGGCTCCATGAACGCCGCCAACATCCTCAAGCCCGCCCTGAGCCGGGGTGAGATCCAGGTCATCGGCGCCACCACCCTCACCGAGTACCGCAAGTACATTGAGAAGGACTCCGCCCTGGAGCGCCGGTTCCAGCCCGTCATTGTGGAGGAGCCCTCCATCGACGACTCCGTGGAGATTCTGAAGGGCATCGCCCCCTACTACGAGTCCTTCCACCACGTGACCATCAGCCCGGACATCTGCCGCCAGGCCGTCACCATGAGCGAACGGTACATCACCGACCGCTACCTGCCCGACAAGGCCATCGACCTCATCGACGAGGCGTCCTCCGACGTGAACCTCCACAACAAGGACCTGGCCCGGCTGGCCGAAATCGACAAGGAGCTGGCCGATTACGCCAAGGAGATGGAGGTGGTGCTGGCCTCCACCGGCGGGCAGAACGACCCCAGGCTCCAGGAGCTGCAAAAGAAGGAGCAGCGGCTTCAGCGCCAGCGGGACACCCTGGAGATGGCGGTGAGCCGGGACGACACCGAGGCCCCCAACCGGGACGACCCCGCCTTCCAGGAGCGGCAGGAGGGCCGCCGGAAGCAGATCGCCGAGCTGGGCGAAAAGCTGTCCTCCGTCACCGCCGAGAAGCAGGCGGTGCAGGCCGCCGCCAACGACAAGGCGTACCAGCGGCTGGCGGAGCTGAAGAGCCGTCAGGCCCAGCTCACCGGGGAACGGGACATTCTGGCCGCCAAGGGGGACCCCCCGCTGACCGCCGCCCACCTGGCCCGGGTCATCGAGCTGTGGACCAAGATCCCCGCCTCCTCCATCCAGGAGCAGGAGTTCGAGCGGCTGGCCAAGCTGGACCAGCGGCTGAAGGAGCACATCGTGGGCCAGGACGACGCGGTGAACGCGGTGGCCAACGCCATCCGCCGGGGGCGGGTGGGCATCTCCGCCAAGCACAAGCCGGTGTCCTTCATCTTCGTGGGCTCCACCGGCGTGGGCAAGACCGAGCTGGTGAAGCAGCTGGCCGCCGACCTGTTTTCCTCCCCCGAGTCCCTGATCCGGCTGGACATGAGCGAGTTCATGGAAAAGCACTCCGTGTCCCGGATCATCGGCTCCCCCCCGGGCTACGTGGGCTATGACGACGCGGGCCAGCTCACGGAGAAGATCCGCCGCAAGCCCTACACCGTGGTGCTCTTCGACGAGATCGAGAAGGCCCACCCCGACGTGCTCAACGTGCTGCTGCAAATCCTGGACGACGGCCACATCTCCGACGCCCACGGCAAGGT
>ERZ808040.1273-NODE-1273-length-17564-cov-4.142334_pt1 | contig 17564 bp, 14 predicted proteins | sample MGYA00380191_ERZ808040 | MGnify/ENA primary metagenome ERZ808040 (study PRJEB31490, sample SAMN06133395) | mouse gut metagenome | isolation source: J6 | host: mice | place: China: Chengdu | collected 2015-05 ... | reverse complement strand
TAAGGATCAACGTGTAAATTATAACGCTTTGATAATTCCGCTACACGCTTCGCCGCCTTTTTAATATCAACACATCCGCCAAATAACGTTGGTTCACTTCCTAGAATAATATTTTCTGTCACCGTAAAGTTATGAACGAGTTTAAAATGTTGATGAACCATTCCGATTCCAAGCTCTGTTGCAACATTCGGATTTGTAATTTTTACTTCCTTTCCTCGTACCTTAATACATCCGCCATCTGGCTTATACATTCCAAATAAAACACTCATTAAGGTTGATTTACCCGCTCCATTTTCCCCTAAAAGGGCATGAATTTCTCCCGGTTCCACTTGTAACGTAATATTATCATTTGCAACGAAATTGCCAAACTCTTTTCGAATTCCTAACATTTCAATTACGTAATCCAACAGACTCAACTCCTTGCCTCTCATCTATACTTTGTCTATTATCACACATAGCATTTCGCTATATGTTCATAAAAAGTGCGGTTCTACTAAACCTTAAGAGCTTAATAGAAGAAATGTTTCTTAGTAATTTCCAGCTATTTCTAACGCGTCAAGTAAATGCCTACAAACAATCGATGACACATTAAAACGCTTGCATCGAGTCATTTTCTCATACGCATTCGAAGGCAAAAAACATTTCTTCTAGTAAACTATAATGATAGATAAAGACCGGAACAAACAATCCCGGTCTTCATCCTGTACAGTCATTGAAAAATTAGCGAGTTGAAGGAACTTCTAACTCTCCTGCTTTAATTTTCTCAATATACTCTTCAATTTGTGCTTCTACATCTTCAGAAATTGCACCACGTGAATCTGCTAAACCAACAGCACCTTCGTTAATACCGTAGTTTAATGTTTCTCCACCAGGGAATTTTCCGTCTTTTGCTTGACCAGAAATTTCAATTACAGCTTGGTCAATACGTTTTAATGCTGATGTTAACGTTACGTTATGATCGCCAACTTGGCCTTCCTCGTATTGGTCTGAGTCTACTCCAATCACCCAAACATTTGCATCTGCATCTGCCGATTTACGTTCTTTTGCCTCAGCAAATACACCATTACCTGTTGCACCTGATGCGTGGAAAATAACGTCAACACCTGATGAATACATTAAGTTCGCTGTTGCTTTTCCTAATTCTGCTTTATCAAAAGCACCTGTGTAGTCAATATCAATTTTAATATTTTTATCAACTGCTTCTACACCTGCAACAAAACCTGCTTCGAAACGTTTAATAACGTCGATTTCCATACCACCAACGAAACCTACTTTATCTGTTTCAGTTGTTAATGCAGCTGCAACACCTGCTAAAAATCCAGCTTCATTATCCTTGAATAAAACACTTGTAACGTTTGGTGCATCCACAACTGCATCGATGATTGCGAAGTTGCTATCTTGACGTTGACCTGCAACTTCATCTACAGCTTCTTCGATAATTTCACCAACACCAAAAATCAGATCAAAATCACGTTGTACAAGACGGTTTAAGTTTGGAATATAGTCAGCGTCGGTATTTGATTGTAAATAATCAAACCCACCATCTCCACGCTCTAAACCATTGTCCTTACCGAATTGTTGCACACCTTCCCATGCTGATTGGTTGAATGATTTATCATCAATTCCACCAACGTCTGTTACCATTGCAACACTGAAGTCTGATCCTTCTTTATCTGAAGAACCTTTTCCCTCTTCTTCTTTACCTTTATCAGATCCACAAGCTGCTAGAAAAACTGCTGTTACAAGCAATACTGCTACTAACCAGTGCTTTTTCATCTTCACCATGCTGTAAGACCCTCCTTAATATAGTTGTATTTAGTAAGACGTAATAACGTCGTATACCTAATGCCATATGAAATCGCTTCCACTGCCCGCAACAATAAAAACGCTTTCATTTTTACACTAGCTTGAACAGTATACATAAATAATTTCTTTATATCAAGCCTTTTTTAAAAATTAATAGGTATTATTACTATATCATTTTATCATACAATGCCTTTTTTTTATAGAAAAGTTCGAAAACAGTCATATCTCCGTGGTTTTTGTCAAAATGAAAAGGCTGAAACATCACGATTTAACAGACACGTTAGCACCGGTTGTCTTCCGTTCTGAGGGATGTTTTCCGCAGGCACGGCTTCAAAGTCCTTCGCCATTTAGACGCGTGCTGTTTCTGCTAGCGTTATGCTCGGGATGAGGGGCAACCTCATAATCGTTCATACAAAAAAGATGCATCTCTGGATAGCATGCATCTTTTTGTTGAACGTATTGATTTTTGCCCTAGCCTTCTCATTTATTCAGCTTCAATTTCATCTTTGCCAATTAATACTTTTCGCGGCTTACTACCTTCTGGTGGTCCAACGACACCTCTCGCTTCCATTTGGTCAACAATCCGCGCTGCACGTGAATAGCCAACTCTAAATCGTCTTTGAAGCATGGATACAGACGCTGTTTGCATATCAACAACGAGCTGCACGGCCTCATCATATAATTCGTCCGTTTCCTCATGTGGCGGAACTTCTACGATTTCGGTTGGAATCATTTCTTCTTGATACTGTGCTTTTTGTTGTTCAATAACGAAGTCAACAACTTCTTCTACCTCACGGTCCGATACAAAAGCGCCTTGTACACGAATCGGCTTCGAAGTATTCCCGTGTAGAAACAACATATCACCTCGACCGAGCAATTTATCAGCACCATTAGCATCTAAAATTGTCCGCGAATCCACTGCTGATGAAACACTAAAGGCAATACGTGATGGAATATTCGCTTTAATAACCCCTGTAATAACATCGACACTTGGTCTTTGCGTTGCGATAATTAAATGAATTCCTGCAGCCCTTGCCATTTGGGCTAATCTTGTAATGGCATCTTCAACGTCATTCGACGCAACCATCATTAAATCTGCAAGTTCGTCTACAATGACGACAATATATGGCATTTGTGGATGCTTTTCATCATGTTCTTCATTCCATGTATCAATCTGCCCATTATATCCTTCAATATTTCGCGTACCCGTATGTGAAAATAATTCATAACGTCTTTCCATTTCCGCAACCACTTTTTGTAAAGCTTGTGCTGCTTTTCGCGGATCTGTTACGACTGGCGCAAGTAAGTGTGGGATGCCATTATAGACATTCAGCTCAACCATTTTCGGGTCAATCATCATCAATTTCACTTCATGGGGTTTCGCGCGCAATAAAATACTCATAATAATGCCATTGATACAAACACTTTTACCACTACCTGTTGCGCCCGCGACAAGTAAATGTGGGGTTTTATTTAGCTCCGTTAAAATTGCTTTCCCCGTTACATCACGGCCAAGCGAAATCAATAGTTTCGAATCCGGATCATTATTTTCTTTTGATTCAATCACTTCACGTAAACTTACCATTGCAACATTTTGGTTTGGCACTTCAATACCAATAGCAGATTTCCCTGGAATTGGCGCTTCGATACGCAGATCACTTGCTGCTAATGCTAATGCCAAATCATCCGTTAAACTGACGATTCGACTTACCTTTACGCCGACATCTGGTAAAATCTCATACTTCGTCACTGCTGGACCTAAATGAACTTGTGACACGCGCGCTTTTACACCAAAACTTAATAAGGTATCTTCTAATTTCTTCGCATTTGCTTGAATCGAATCGTATTCAGATGATTGGTCATGATGCGGTGTTTCTTTCAATAAAGAAACTGGCGGCAAAATATATTGTTTATTTTCTTCTTCTCCTGTAATTGCGCTATATGTTTCCATTTGTTCTGAAGATCGTGGGGCTTCTTCATTAGATGCTTCTGTTTCCTGCTCTTCTACTGTTGGCGCTGGATTTGCAATTGCTTGGTCTTCTCTTTGTTTTGCTACATCTGTTTGAACTGGCGCATCTTTTTCAACTTGTTCTTTAAATGTTGAAATAATTGGTGGTGTATCCTCATGCGCTACATTCTCTTCCACTTTTTCCAGTTGTTGCGCACGCTTTTTCGCCTTCAACGCTTCACGCTTGGACTGTGGCGGCTTTGTTTTCTCCTGCGACTTCAACGATGCCACTTTTTCTTTAATATTCGTCCATATTTTGGGCATTGTTTCTGCAAGATATGGCATTAACGCCTTTCCTGTCATTAAAATAACACCGATTAAAAAAAGCAACACGCCCATAACTTTTGCACCAGTCATATCGAAAAGCGCAAAAAACATGGCATAAATAAATGCCCCAACCATTCCGCCTCCTAATGAATGGTTCCGTAGAGCAATGGCGTCATTTGTAATTAGTACTTCCCACGTTTGCTTAATCGAAGACTGGGACATAATGACACGATTATTTTGAAGTTGTTCAAATAGAAAGATGTGACTAAATAATAATAAACTTGCTAAAATAAATAAACTTCCAAAAAACAATCGATTTTTCCAACTACTTAACTGGCGCTTTACCATTAATACAATCGCCTGATAAATAATGAGTAACGGAATGACTAAATGCCAATTTCCAAAGAAAAATCGTGTCATATTCGATAAAATACGACCGACCGGTTCAAATTCAAAAATAATAACAATTGCTATAAAAATGGCGATAAGACCGATAATTTCAATGGCAATCGGGCTAACCAATTGCTTCTGTTGTTTTGTTTTCTTCGCTGTTGATTTCTTTTTTGTCGCTGTTCGCCTTTTCGGAACGGCTTTTCTCTTTTTTTGTGCAGACATATATGCCCTCCTCTCTTGGCAATTCAATCCTCATGGCAACAAAAAGGATTTCCTACCATAGTCGGCAAGGAAACCCCTTTTATCGTATATATGTGGATCCTTAGTATTCCATAATAATTGGAATAATCATCGGCCTTCTTTTCGTTTGTTGGAATAAGAACGAACTTAACGTATCACGAATATCTTGTTTAATCCCATTCCATTCGAACGTCTTTTTCGTCACATGTTTCTCAACAACTTTCGATACAAGTGCACGTGCTTCTTCTAATAACTCTTCCGATTCGCGCACATATACAAAACCACGTGAGACGATTTCAGGGCCTGCAGCAATTTTCTTTTGTTTACGATTTAACGTAATCACGACTGTGAAAATTCCATCTTGCGATAATAATTTTCGGTCCCTTAACACAATGTTTCCAACGTCTCCTACGCCAATTCCGTCAATGAGCACATTGCCTGCTTGGACACGTCCGCTCATACGCATTTTATCATTTTTATATTCTACAATATCGCCTTTTTCAGCAATAAAAATACGTTTTTTCTCTAGTCCTACTTGCTGAGCCAATTTTGAATGGGCCATCAGCATACGGTATTCCCCTTGAATTGGCATAAAATATTTCGGTTGCATGAGATTAAGCATCATTTTTAAATCTTCTTGGCTACCATGACCTGAAACGTGCACATTTTTACTTGACGTTAATACACGTGCTCCCTTTTTCGCTAACTGATTCATTGTTTCATACATCGATACTTCAAGTCCAGGTGATGGTGTAAATGTAATCAGAACCGTATCCGTTTGTTTAATTTTAATTTCACGATGATGGTTACGGACGATTTTTTCCAGCGCCTCTAATGGCTCACCTTGATTGCCAGTGACAACAATAATGATTTCATCGTCATCATACTTACCAAGATCTTTTGTCGGAATGACTAAATTTTCTTCAATTTCTAGATAACCAAGTTTACGACCAACATGGAAATAACTTTCTAAACTTTTTCCGACAACCGCTACTTTCTTGCCGTTTTCAGCCGCTTTATCAAATACTTGTTGCAAACGAATAAAGTTCGATGCATAGAGCGCAACTAAAATACGACCTTTCGATTCATGGAATGTTTTTGATAAACGTGTCGCGACAACAGACTCCGATGTTGTATAGCCTGGTCTTTCTGCTTCCGTTGAATCCGACATTAATAAAAACACACCTTCTTCACCTAGCGCAGCCATTTTACCAATGTCCGGACGATATTTACCAGATGCAGATTGGTCGAATTTGAATTCTCCTGTATGCACAATCGCACCTTCACTTGTATGGAACACAATTCCTAACGAATCTGGAACACTATGTGTCGTATTAAAAAATGTTACATGTGTACGTTTAAAATTCATACGGCTTTTGTTCGTCACTTCAAAAAATCGTACTGGATGTGGTGCTGGCATGCGTTTCAAATGTTCTTTCGCTAACGCAATTGTTAGCTTAGAACCATATACAGGTGCTTGTACCGTTTGTAATAAATAGGCAATTGAACCAATTGCATCCTCATGACCATGTGTTAAAAAGATTCCTTTTAAACGATTCTTATTTTCTTCTACGTAAGCGATATCAGGAATGACAATATCGATCCCTAACATTTCGCTTTCTGGAAACATGAGACCTGAATCAACGATAAACATTTCATCATCAATTTCAACGACATACATCGCTTTCCCAATTTCTCCTACCCCTCCGAGAGGGATAATTCTAATTTCTTCGTTTTTTGTTGTCAATATACTTTCCTCCTAAAGATTGTTCCCGTCCAATTCAACTATTGTTTATTATACGCCAGGATGCGCTCCTATACAAATAGGAACTTCCTTGTTTTTGAAAAACATCCTGAATTGCTATTGCCTATTTTATGTATTGGGGACCAATTCATCCAAGTTATCTGTTATGCATACCAAAATGCCAACAGCTCGTCCATTTTACGAATCTATGTCTATCATACCCTTTATGAAGTAAAAACATGCTGCTAATGATTAAAAAAGATTCAATGTCAAATGAACGCCATTCAATCAACCGGCTCTTTCATGAGATGATGCAGTAATTCACAGAGGGTTACGTTGATGCTCCAATAAAACGCTACACTTCATAAACGTCAGTCATCTATAGCGATATGCACATACAGAAAAACACCATTGCTTTCGCTTCAGAAAATCGTTGTGACACGGGTCTTTGCCCATCTGTCGATCATCTACTGAAACGTTCACAATGGTGCTTCAAATCAATTGCGATTTACTGTTCGTAAAATACTTTAAATGTTTGGTCAATGAATGTCGTATCCTCTAGTCCAACTAATGGAAGACGTACGGACCCAACAGAAACGCCAATTTGATTTAATTGATACTTGACTGGCACTGGGTTTGGGGCTGAAAACAATGCATTGAAGACCGGTAATAAGCGGCGGTGTATTTGAGCTGCTTTCTTCGTCTCTCCTTGTTGAAATGCTTGAACCATTTCTTGCATTTCATTCCCGACAACATGAGAAGACACTGAAATAATGCCATCTCCACCAATCGCAAGTAATGGCAATGTTAAACCGTCATCGCCACTATACACTTTAAATTGATCGGGTGTTTTTTCAATAATCGTTGCCATTTGTTCTAAATCACCACTTGCTTCTTTAATCGCAACGATATTATCAATTTTAGCTAATTCAATAACCGTTTCCGGTACCATGTTAATGACTGAACGTCCTGGAATATTATATAGTAAAACCGGTAATGATGTCTCTTTTGCAATTGTTGAAAAATGGGCATATAATCCTTCTTGGTTTGGTTTATTGTAGTAAGGCGTGACAAGCATGACACCATCTACGCCACATTTCTCTGCAAGTTTTACTTGTTCTATCGATTTTTTTGTACAATTACTGCCTGCACCCGCTACGACAGATACACGCCCATTTACTTGATTTACTGTAAATGAGACAAGCTGTTCATATTCCTCTGTCGATAAAGTTGGTGATTCACCTGTAGTACCCGCAACAATAATTGCGTCTGTTCCATTTGCCAATAAATGTTCAATCAGTTGTTCCGTTAAGGTAAAATCGATGTCCCCATCCGCAGTAAAAGGGGTGACCATCGCAGTTGACACTGTCCCTAAATTCATGTAAATACCCCTTTCTTTTATCCTTCTATCATATTTTCTGTTAGTAATGTTTCTGCAATTTGAACAGAGTTTAATGCTGCGCCTTTAATTAAATTGTCTGAAACGATCCATAAATGGAAACCATTTTTCACTTCACGATCTTGGCGTATACGACCTACAAATACGTCATCCGTGCCTTCTGCAAATAACGGCATTGGATAAGTCTGTGTCGTCACATCGTCTTGTAACACTACGCCAGGTGCATTTTGTAATGCTTCATGCAGTTGTTGTACGGTTACATCATCTCTGTCTACTTCAATATAAACCGATTCCGAATGACCCGTTACAACTGGCAAACGAACACAAGTTGCCGCGACACTGATTGATGCATCACCAAAAATCTTTTTCGTTTCATTCATCATTTTTAGCTCTTCTAATGTATAACCTGACGCATCGAATGCATCAATTTGTGGAATCGCATTAAATGCGATTGGATAATGTTTTTCAGCTGACGCAGAGGGCAAAATAGTCGCTTCAATTTTTGCACGGTCGTCAAATTGCATCGCTTGCGATTGTAATTCTTCAATTGCTTCTGAGCCAGCACCTGAAACCGCTTGATAGGTCGATACAATCACACGATTTAATCCAAATTGTTCTCGAATTGGTTGCAAAGCTGCGACCATTTGAATTGTTGAACAGTTTGGGTTCGCGATGATTCCTGTTTGTGAATGAAGTGCTTCTTTATTCACTTCAGGAACGACGAGTGGAATGCCTTCTGTCATTCGAAATGCACTCGTATTGTCAACGACGATTGCACCACGCTTCACTGCTTCTTCAGCAAATTTTTCTGAAATGGTTCCACCTGCACTAAAAAAGGCAATTTGTACGCCTTCAAATGCTTCAGGTGTTGTTTCTTCCACGACAAAAGTTTGACCATTCACTTCAATTTCTTTTCCTGCAGATCGTTTCGAAGCGAGTAATTTAATTGTATCGTAAGGAAAATTGCGTTCTATTAACTTTTCTAAAATCGTTGTCCCTACAGCACCTGTTGCGCCTACAATTGCTACATGTACTTTACTCATCGTAAATCTCCCCTTCATCCCAAAAAATCATCACAATTGTTTGTGTATTGGAAAGATTATACCATATGGTCAGCAGAAATGTGAGAGAAGTTTTAATTTTCTCCATGAGGTACTAGCACTGGTTGCAATTGTCGATGTTGTAAAGCCGCAGCAACTGTTGGGACAATAGATGAAAAATGGGCAATTAAAGAATTTGGTTTTCGCTCAGGATCATCTTGACCAAACGGAATAAAATAAACGTTTTTTGTATTCATACACTGCATTAAATTCATGCCATTTAACCCAAGCCCATCATTCGTTGAAATCCCTAACACAACAGGCGATAAATTTCGTAAGGTCGCTTTTGCGGCCATTAAAACAGGTGAGTCGGTTGCAGCATTTGCAAATTTGCTCAAAGAATTTCCTGTCATTGGGGCAATCACCATACAATCGACAGGTGTCTTCGGTCCAAATGGTTCAGCTTCAACAATTGTATGAACCACTTTCTCTCCCGCTGCTTCTTCAAATTTCTTCATCCACTCCTCACCCGTTCCAAATCGTGTATTGGCTGTATAAACCGAATGTGTCACAACAGGTACAACTGTTGCGCCTGCCTCTTTTAACGCGTTAATCATTGGCACAACTTCATCATACGTACAATGTGATGCCGTTACCCCGAGTCCAATTCGTTTACCTGTTAACATGTCATCACGCTCTCCTCTTAAGCCAATCGTCGCAACGTGCGATACAAAAGCTTCGCTGCATCGATTGGAAAATGTTTTCCTGGTAATGTAGGAAGTACTGTATCGTATTCAAAACGAGTTGCGTCAGTTAGGCAATGTGGAAAAGAAGCAAGATCAAATAAGCGCAATGGAAGTGTTTTTTCAGGTGTATACCATTGAATTGGGATCGTATTAATTACATAAGCATCTACCATATCAACAGAACTTGTTAAAGGGGCAACATCATAGCCAGCCTCTTTAGCTGCTTGACGTTCGGTTGGATCGGCAGATAGCACACGTACTTCTGCTTCATTTTGCTGTAGACGAGCCGCTACAGCTTTCCCGACACGGCCAAAGCCTGCGACAATAAATTCTTTTTTGTAAATGGCACTATGACATGTCGTGTAAAAATGATGCACCCATGCTTCTGCTGTTAATTTAGCATTTGCCACTAAAAACCCTTCATCTTTCAAATAACAATGCATTGTTTGACGATAATCGTCACGTACGGCAGCATCTCCGCCCCCAACATATAATGTTGCATTTTCCGGGATTACTTGCGGATTAGGTCGCACTGCTAACGGTCTTATTGGAAACACAATCTGTCCTGGTTGAAATTGTTCAATCATCTCTTCTAGTTCTTCTATACAAGTTGTTTCTGGTACTAATACCGCTTTTTTCCCTTCAACTTCTGCTAATTGTTGACAAATTCGAAAACGTTCATCATTTCCTATGAATAACCAGCGATTATTCATGCAATCGTCTTTCATCTAATGTTGCCGTCTTTCCAAATAAAATCCGATGTTCTCCAACAACGACAATTTCACTCCATGGAATAAATTCTTTACTTGCCACTTGTTTTAATCCTAATAAGCCCGTTCGTTGTTTAATTTCTAAACCAATTAGTTTGCCAGTTTCCGCTTCAAATAATAAATCTGTATCTGCTAATAGGCCATATCGAATCCCTTCTTTTACTTGAATCAACTCTTTTTCCGCCAGCTCAGATAACAGCATCTCTTGATCCCCCCTAAGTGAATTACTACAGTATATGAGGAGATGCATGTAAAATAGTATGGAATTTCTTTCGCGATTCTTTATTTGAACATAAAAAACCTACTCTGAATGAATCAAAGTAGGTGTTGCATTTTTATTGTACTTGTTCTTTGGCTAAAACAATTTTAGGCGCCGTTTCATCAAATTGCGGTGCTTCTTCTGGCATGATAATCGCTCGGGCATACGTATTTGTAAATATATCACAAATCAATTGATTGATTTCCTCAAGCGTCACTTGATCTAATTTTTGGCAAATCGCAGTTTCATCTAGTTGTTCATTTAATATGAGCGTTTGGTGACCATTACGGGACATTTTCGCTTCTGTTCCATCTAATCCTAATAAAAAGCTATTTTTAACAGCTGTTCTTGCTTGCGTTACTTCTTCCATCGTTACACCTTCACGGACTAATGTACGTAAAACATCAAAAATCGTTTGTTGCAATGCTTGTAATTTCTCCACTGACGTCCCGCCGTAAATCATAAAGGCGCCACCATGTTCATACGCCGTATAATAAGAGAAAATGGAATAAGCCAATCCACGTGCTTCACGAACTTCTTGAAATAATCGCGAGGACATCGAACTACCGACAATGCTGTCGATAATGGATAACGGATATTTCGCATCATCATCAATTGCTATTGATGGAAAACCTATGCAATAATGCGCTTGTTCAATGTCTTTTTTCATCAATGTAAAACCATTTCGGGCGATCGGTTTTGATAATACGGGCGCTGGTCGTGCAGCATTCGAACGTTCGAATTGAAAGATGTTTTCAATCTCTGTTAATAATGCTTCATCATAAGCACCTGCTAAAGAGATCACAATTCGCTCGGGTCTGTAAAATGTGTCCATAAACGTTTCTATCGATTGCTTTGTAAAACTCTTTACAGTCTGTTCTGTTCCAAGCACTGGTTTACCAAATGGATGGTCTGGAAATAATGCTTTCCATACGAGTTCATGGACTTCATCATCAGGCGTATCTTCATACATCGCAATTTCTTCTAAAATCACATCTTGTTCCTTAGCAATTTCAATTTGAGAAAAAGTTGAAGAATAGATCATATCGGCCAATATATGTAATGCCTCTTTTGCATCATCGTGTAATACGGTTGTATGATAGCATGTTGATTCTTTCGATGTGAATGCATTTAATTCGCCACCCATTCGATCAAAAATGGTCGCAATATCTTTGGCACTTCTTGTAGCCGTTCCTTTAAATAACATATGTTCAATAAAGTGCGCCAATCCAGCTTGTTCAGGACGCTCATCATTTGATCCCGCTTTCACCCAAACTCCAATTGATAGGGCATTTGTCGTCGGAATATGTTCATGGACAATTCGCAGTCCATTTTTACAAGTAATTGTTTTAATCATTTCATCGGTCATCCTTTATTCAATCAATTTCACGATCATTCATGTAAGTTTCTATTATAACGAACGACATCTCTTCCGCCAATTAATCGGACTTATTGACTGATTTTATGCAAGCAAAAAAGTGAAACCGATGATGTTCGATTTCACTTTTTTCGTTTACTTATTGCTGTTCTGCTGCTTTTTTCTTTTCTTCTTGAATGACTTCTTTACGTGATAAGTTTACACGCCCTTGATTGTCAATCTCAATCACTTTAACGAGTAATTCATCACCAAGTTTGAGCACATCTTCAACTGCTTTCGTACGCTCTTCTTGGATTTGAGAAATGTGTAGTAACCCATCTTTTCCGTTAAAGATTTCTAAGAAAGCACCAAATTTTTCAATACGTTTAACTTTTCCTAAGTAGTACTCGCCTACTTTTGCTTCACGCACGATATCTTCAATCATTTCTTTCGCTTTCTTATTCATTGCGCTATCTGCCGATGAAATGTAAATTGTTCCATCTTGCTCTGTATCAATTTTAACAGCTGTTTCGTCAATAATTTTATTAATCACTTTTCCGCCAGGTCCTATTACATCGCGGATTTTGTCTGGATTAATTTGGATTTTAATAATTTTCGGTGCAAATTCAGATAATTCTTCACGTGGTTGTTCAATCACTGACTTCATATGCCCTAAAATGTGTAGACGACCGATTTTCGCTTGTTCTAATGATTCTTCTAAAATTTCACGTGCTAAACCGTCAATTTTAATATCCATTTGTAATGCAGTAATTCCTTTTTCCGTGCCCGCTACTTTAAAGTCCATATCCCCTAATGCATCTTCCATCCCTTGGATATCTGATAAAATAGAATAGTTATCGTCACGTTTTACAAGACCCATTGCAATACCTGCAACTGGTGCTTTTAACGGAACGCCTGCATCCATCATCGCCATCGTTGAAGAACAGATTGATGCTTGGGATGAAGAACCATTAGATTCTAACACTTCAGCAACTAAACGCATTGTATATGGGAATTCTGTTTCACTAGGTAATACCGCTTCTAACGCTCGCTCACCTAACGCACCATGCCCAATTTCACGACGACCTGGCGCACGAATCGGACCTGTTTCTCCGACACTAAAGTTCGGGAAGTTATAATGGTGCATGAAACGTTTTGACTCCTCATGTCCTAATCCGTCAATAATTTGCACTTCACCTAACGCGCCTAATGTACAAACACTTAACGTTTGTGTTTGACCACGTGTAAATAGTGCGGAACCATGTGCACGCGGTAAAATGCCAACATGCGATTCTAATGGACGAATCTCATCGATTTTACGACCATCTGGACGTACTTTCTCATCAGAAATTAAACGGCGTACTTCTTCTTTCACAAGCTCAGATAAAATGGCTTTTACTTGAGCAAGTGCTTCCGCTTCTTCCTCTTCTGTTGCATATTCTTTTGCTTCATATTGTTCAACAACTTCTGCTTTTACAGCATCAATTGCATCTTCACGCTCGTGCTTATCTTTCGTTTGAATCGCATTCGTTAGCTTATCATGGTAAGCAGACTCAATTTCTGCTTTCAATGTTGTGTCTAAAGCGAATAATTCAATGTCAAATTTCTCTTTTCCAACTTCTGCCACAATCATTTCTTGGAATTCAACTAAACGTTGAATTTCTTGATGGCCAAACATAATTGCTTCAAGGATGACATCTTCCTCTACTTCTTGTGCACCTGCTTCAACCATATTGATCGCATCTTTCGTTCCCGCAACAATTAAATCTAAATCGCTTTGCTCTTGTTGTTCTAATGTTGGGTTAACGATAAATTCTCCGTCAATACGACCAATTTGCACACCAGCAATTGGACCATCAAATGGAATATCCGAAACCGATAAAGCAATTGACGAACCAAGCATTGCTGCCATTTCTGGTGAGCTATCATTGTCAACAGATAACACTAATGAAATGACTTGTACATCATTACGGAACCCATCTGGGAATAATGGACGAATCGGACGGTCAATTAAACGGCTTGTTAAAACAGCTTTTTCTGACGGACGCCCCTCACGTTTAATAAATCCACCCGGAATCTTACCTGCTGCATAAAGACGCTCTTCATAGTTTACTGTTAGTGGGAAGAAATCTAACCCTCTTGCCTCTTTTGAAGCTGTTGCCGTAGATAATACAGTTGAATCGCCATAACGCACGAGCACTGCTCCATTTGCTTGTTTTGCATATTGGCCAGTTTCAACAACTAATTGTCTACCAGCCCATTCAAGCGTGAAAACTTTTTTCTGTTCAGTCATGTGTGAACCCCTTTCCATTTATCAACAAACTAATTTCTCAGTTGTATGTATTATATAGTAGTGTACCAAATATCCTCATTTGATGCGAAACTTTCGCGTATCTCACTCATTTAAACATTCTTTTATGAATCAACTACTTCAGTGCATGTATGATTACATCATTTTAATGTGTATAAATGGTTTTTATTTGTAATTTCCCGATTCGTTCTACTAACAATCATTGGGAAGTGCATCCGATGATTGAAGTTTCACTTTATCCCGCACTGACGGGCAGTACGTTGCATTTTTTGCAACTTGATAAGTTTCCTACACAACTGCCCGTAGGTGCCCGATTCGTTCTACTAACAATCATCGGGGAGTGCACCCGATGATTGAAGTTTCACTTTATTATACCATGTTTTTGTGGGTTTCAATCATATGCAAAAATAAAAAGCGGGCAATGCCCGCTTTTTAACATGTTGCTTATTATCGACGTAAACCAAGTTTAGCGATTAAGTTACGATAACGTTCAACTTCGTTGTCACGTAAGTACTGAAGTAGACGTTTACGTGTACCAACCATTTTCATAAGTCCACGACGTGAGTGGTGGTCTTTTTTATGAGTTTTTAAGTGTTGGTTTAAGTTATTAATTTCCTCAGTAAGGATAGCGATTTGCACATCGGCAGATCCTGTGTCGTGTTCATGAATTTTGAATTCTTCAATTAATTCATTTTTACGTTCTTGAGTAATAGCCATCCTTTTCACCTCCTAATTGAAAATATCCCCTGAATCCTCGCATACGTTGGTGATGCGCATGCCAAGAAACGGTTCGTGCATCCGTTGCACTATTTTATAATACCACTGTTATTTTTTATTGTAAAGTGTAAAGCTAAACTTCTTACATCCTTTGTAATCGATTATTTCGCCGCTGCAAGGAATGCTTTTGCCTGTTCTGTATCGCGATGCATTTGTTCAATTAATGCCTCAACAGACGCAAACTTCTTTTCTTCTCGAATGAAATTCAACCATTCGACCTCAACTATTTGATCATATAGATCACCGTCAAAATCTAATACAAATACTTCTACAAGTACTGGATGATTTTCTTGAAATGTCGGCTTGACACCGATACTACAAACGCCATCATACGTTTTACCGTTCGCGGTAAACTTCACCGCGTAAACGCCGTTTAATGGTAAAATGGTATGTGCTGGTGGCATTACATTCGCTGTTGGGAATCCTAATTTACGTCCATCTTTTGCGCCATGGACAACAACCCCTGATAATGTAAAATTACGTCCTAATAACGTTGCAGCCTCTTCTCCTTTTCCTTCCGCAAGCAGCGCACGAATACGTGTTGATGAAATTTTATCTTCGGCATCCACTACTTTACGCACGACTGTCGTTTTGTAATCACCATCTGCTAAACGCTCCATCTCTTCCATTGTACCAGCACCTTTTGCACCGAATGTAAAGTCGAAGCCTGCAACGACATGCTTTACACCAAGTCCTTTAATGAAGCGATCCACAAATTGTTCTGGGGATAAACTCGATAATACTTCATCAAATTTCACGATAAATACTGTATCTACACCAAGCGCAGCGAGCACATCCATTTTTTCTTTGTAAGGCGTAATATAACCGACTTTATTTTTTCCGCCACCTAATACATGGGATGGATGTGGATTAAATGTCATAACAGCAGATTGAATTCCTAAAGCTTTTGCTTCATCAATCGCCGTTTGAATGACTGCTTGATGTCCTTTATGTAATCCATCAAAAAAACCGATTGCCATTGCATACTGCTGATCTACCATTTGTGGTAAATGATGCGGATCTTGTAGTTCAATTATTTGCATCGTTCTTCCTCCTTCGCGAAACGAACCTCATTCAGTTGGAAACATTTTTTCCGGTTTCATATATTCAGGTTTTGTTGGGTGTTGAATATATACAGCAACTGCACGTCCATTTTTTGTAAATACAATTTTCGAAGCATGCTCAAGCATTGCATGTTTCGGTAATACTTGTCCATTTTTTATTTTAGCATATTTCTCTGAATCTAATTCAATAAAAGGAAATTGTTCCAATGCTTTTTCAACAGATAATAATACATCGTCCATTTGACCTTCTGCAAATTTTTCTTCAACTTCTGCTAATGTCACACATTGTTGCTGTTCAAATGACCCTGACATTGTACGCGTTAAAGATGCCATATGAGCAGGGTAGCCAAGCAATTGACCAATTTGCACAGCAAGTGTTCGAATATAGGTCCCTTTTCCACATTTCACACGGATTGGAAAGGTTATCGTTTCACCAACAAATTGTTCTGCTTCAGTTCGTAATTCAATACTTTCAATATATACTTGTCTCGTTGGTCGCTCCACTTCAATGCCTTTACGTGCATATTCATATAGACGTTTCCCATTGACTTTTACTGCCGAATACATAGGAGGTGTTTGATCAATCTTGCCTGTTAACTGCGCAAGTGCTTCTTCAATTTGAGTCCGCGTAAGCTTTTTCATCGAAAGATCTTGCTCAACGACGAGGCCATCTGCATCTTCAGTTTCTGTTGTCGTACCAATCGATACAACCGCTTCATATTCTTTTCCACTATCCGTAATGTACGCTGCAATCCGAGTTGCAGAACCTAAACAAATTGGCAATACACCATCTACATTGGGATCTAGTGTGCCTGTATGTCCAATTTTTTTCATTCGCAAAATTTTGCGTAATTTAAATACGCAATCATGGGACGTCATCCCTTTTTCTTTCCACAACGGTAAAATTCCTTGCATATACATAACCTCCTTCTCATCACCAATACCAAAACGGAAGACTTTTATCCCCCTAACATCACTGTACATAACAAATTGTTTTTCATCACAAAAAGAAAGGAAGTCGCAAATCCTATTGGAGATTCGACTTCCTTTTATTTGCCTTACTCGTGATTTTCTTCATTCACTTGTTGAAGTAATGATTGAATTTTGTTGCCATATTCGATTGACTCATCAAACTCAAACATAATTTCAGGTACTTTGCGTAAACGAATGCGCTTGCCCACCTCAGAACGGATGAAGCCTTTCGCTTTATTTAATCCTGTTAACGTATCTTCTTTTTCCTTTTCATTTCCTAAAACTGAAATAAAAACAGTTGCATCTTGAAGATCGCCTGTTACTTCAACATCAGTAACGGTAATAAAACCGATTCTTGGGTCTTTTACTTTTTGTGTAATAATATCGCCTAACTCTTTTTTCATTTGTTCA
>ERZ808040.1272-NODE-1272-length-17568-cov-4.215425_pt1 | contig 17568 bp, 13 predicted proteins | sample MGYA00380191_ERZ808040 | MGnify/ENA primary metagenome ERZ808040 (study PRJEB31490, sample SAMN06133395) | mouse gut metagenome | isolation source: J6 | host: mice | place: China: Chengdu | collected 2015-05 ... | reverse complement strand
CGAGATGTTTTTTGATGATGCCCTGACGGTCACCAAGGAGCTGGAACTCACCCTCACGGGAAAAGCATGCGGCCTGGAGGAGCGCGCTCCCATGTGCGGCGTGCCGTACCATGCGGTGGAGGGGTATCTGACGAAACTGGTGGGCAGGGGGTATAAAGTGGCCATCTGCGAGCAGATCGAGGATCCCAAGCTGGCAAAAGGGTTGGTAAAGCGCGATGTGGTGCGGATCGTGACGCCGGGGACGAACTTGAATGTACAGTCGCTGGAAGAATCCAAAAATAATTTCCTCATGTGTATCACCTACACCCCCACAAAGATCGGTATTTCCATTGCGGATGTGACCACGGGGGATTATTATCTGACAGAGGTGGAGGATCTGAGGAAACTGAACGATGAGCTGATGAAGTATGAACCCTCTGAGATCATCTGCAACGAAGCCTTTCTGGTCAGCGGGTTTGAGGTGGATGAACTGCGGGGCAGATACCATATTTCCGTCAATTCCCTGGAACCCCATCTCTTTGATGATGAAGGGTGTAAAAGAGTGCTTTTAAAGCATTTTAAGGTCAACACGCTGATTGGCCTGGGGATTGAAGACTTCCCGGTGGGGATGCTGGCGGCGGGAGCGCTTCTGCAGTATCTCTACGAGACCCAGAAGACGGATCTGGAGCATTTTACACATATCAATCCGTACCTGACAAACAAGTATATGCTTCTTGACAGCTCTACCAGGCGCAATCTGGAGCTGGCGGAGACGCTTCGGGAGAAACAGAAGAGAGGGTCTCTCCTGTGGGTGTTGGACAAAACACGCACAGCAATGGGGGGAAGGCTGCTTCGGAGCATGATCGAGCAGCCCTTGATTGACAAAGAGGAGATCGAGAGGCGCCTGGATGCCATTGAGGAATTGAATGGGGACAGCGTTTCCAGGGATGAGATCCGGGAGTACCTGAACCCGGTCTACGATCTGGAGAGGCTTCTCAGCAAGGTTACCTATAAGACGGCAAATCCCAGGGACTTTATTGCTTTCCGTAATTCTTTGGAGATGCTTCCACATATAAAAACGGTGTTGAGGGATTTTACGAAAGAGGAGCTGAAGGGGATTGAGGGAGGCATAGACAGCCTGGAGGATATTTACCAACTAATCAGCGCCTCAATAGAGGAGGAACCGCCCGTTACCATCCGTGAGGGAGGGATGATAAAGGACGGTTTTGACGAGACAGTGGACATGCTCAGGAACGCCAAGCGCGACGGAAAGCAGTGGCTGGCGGAGCTGGAGGAGCAGGACAGGGAACGTACCGGCATTAAGAACCTGAAAATAAAATACAACAAAGTATTCGGTTATTATTTTGAAGTCACCAATTCTTACAAGGATATGGTCCCGGAGGACTATATCCGCAAACAGACCCTTGCCAATGCGGAGCGGTATACCACGCCCCGTTTAAAGGAGCTGGAGGACACCATCCTAAATGCGGAGGACAAGCTGACGGCGCTGGAATATGACTTGTTCTGTAAGATCAGGGAGTCCATTGCCCTGGAACTGGAACGGATCCAGAAAACCGCAAAAGCCATTGCAAAGCTGGACGTATATGCCTCTCTTTCCCTGGTTTCCGAGCGGAATCATTTTGTAAGGCCTAAGCTCAACGTCAAGGGAACCATTGACATCAAGGACGGGAGGCATCCCGTGGTGGAACAGATGATTACCAACGACCTGTTCATTGCCAACGACACGTTCCTGGATAACGGAAGCCATTGCATCAGCATTATCACGGGGCCGAATATGGCAGGTAAGTCCACCTATATGAGGCAGACGGCGTTAATTGTGCTGATGGCGCAGATTGGCTGTTTCGTGCCTGCCAAGAGCGCCAATATAGGAATTGTTGACAGGATCTTTACCAGGGTGGGGGCTTCGGATGACCTGGCAAGCGGCCAGTCCACCTTTATGGTGGAGATGAATGAGGTGGCCAATATTTTGAGGAATGCCACTTCCGACAGCCTGCTGATCCTGGACGAGATCGGCAGGGGGACTTCTACCTTTGACGGTTTGAGCATTGCTTGGGCGGTGATCGAGCACATCAGCAACCGGAAGCTTTTGGGGGCCAAGACCCTCTTTGCCACCCACTACCATGAGCTTACGGAGCTGGAAGGCAAAATGAGCAATGTGAACAATTACTGTATTGCAGTGAAGGAGTGCGGGGACGACATAATCTTCCTGAGAAAGATTATCAAGGGGGGAGCGGACCGCAGCTACGGCATTCAGGTAGCGAAGCTTGCGGGAGTACCGGACATGGTCATCGACAGGGCGAAGGAAATAGCCGAGCAGCTCAGCGACAACGATATTACGGAGAAGGTCCAAAGCATTTCCGTTGAGATAAAAGGAGAGGGTAAGCCTAAGAAACAGCCTAAACTGGATGAACTGGACCTGGCACAGATGTCACTTTTCGATACGGTCACTGACGAAGATGTCATAAAGGAGCTGATGGAGCTTGAAGTCAATACCATGGCTCCCATCGATGCCTTAAATGCGCTGTACAGGCTTCAGAATAAGCTGAAGAACCGTTGGCAAATGTGACGATACGATTCAGCCAGGAGAGGACAACGGCGGTGTGTGCAGGGGATGGGAGTATCGGCGGGAAAACGAGGAAGATTATGGCACAAATACATGTTTTGGATTCTGAGACGATAGATAAGATCGCAGCGGGCGAGGTGGTTGAGCGCCCTTCCAGCGTGGTAAAGGAGCTGGTGGAAAATGCCATAGACGCAGGGGCCACTGCGGTCACCGTGGAGATCCGGGACGGGGGGATCGAGTTTATCCGGGTCACGGATAACGGCGCAGGCATGGAACGGGAACAGCTCCGCACTGCGTTTTTGCGCCATGCCACCAGCAAGATCGAGGATGCCTCCGACCTGGTGAGGATCTCCAGCTTGGGATTCCGGGGGGAGGCCCTTTCCAGCATAGCGGCGGTGGCTAAGGTGGAGGTGATTACCAAGACGGCGGGCTGCATTACCGGCAGCCGTATTCTGTTGGAAGGAGCCAGAGAGGAAGGGTTTGAGGAAGTGGGTGCGCCGGATGGGACCACATTCCTTGTGCGCAACCTTTTTTTTAACACGCCGGTGCGCCGGAAGTTTCTGAAACAGCCTGCCACAGAGGGCGGGTATATTGTGGACCTGATGGAACATCTGGCGCTTTCCAGGCCGGATATTTCCTTTAAGCTGCTGGCAGGAAGCCAGATGAAGTTCCATACTTCGGGAAACGGAGACTTAAAAGAAGTCATTTACCGGATATATGGACGGGATGTGGCCGCGTCCCTTGTGCCTGTTCAGGTGCAGAAAGACGGCCTCCATGTGGAGGGGTATCTGGGGAAGCCGGTATTGGTGCGCTCCAACCGGAATTTTGAGATTTATTTTATTAACGGAAGGTTCATTCGCAGCAGCGTGGTATCCCGGGCCGTTGAGGAGGGGTACAGGCAGTATCTGATGCAGCATAAGTTTCCTTTCTGCGTCCTCCACATTACCATGGACACCGGCAGCGTGGATGTGAATGTACATCCCACTAAGATGGATGTGCGTTTCAGCGATGCCATCCGGTTCAGCAACTTTCTGATGGAGACGGTCCGGGATGCCCTGTGCAGCAGGGAGATGATGCCGGAAGCATCCCTGGACAGTGAAAAAGAGTTGAGGGCGGCAGCCGCGGCGGAGCGGAGAGAGGCTTCAGGGGAACAGACCCCGGAACCTTTTGAACCCAGCCGTGGAGGAGCCTACCGCCTGGAGGAGGAAGCGAAATATAAGGCATTGGCTGCGGAAAAAAAGATCCAGAACCCGCAAGTGCAGGAATTTATGCATAATCCTGTCTGGGCCAGGGTAAAACAGCCGGGAGATCCTCCTATAAAGTCCGCTTTTCCGGATAGAATAACGGAAAAGCAGGCAGATCCGGCAAAGACTGAAGAAAATCCGGCCCCAGTCATGCAACAGGAAACCAATCGGGCTGGGACAGATGCTGCGGCGGAAGCAGAAACGGAAGACTTTTTTACGGAGACGTCCGAGCTGCCGGAGGAGCCATTCCCTGTGAAAAATGAATTTTCCCCAGGGCAATTTGCGTCTGCGCACTGCCTGCCCCAAAGCCAACTATGCGATAATGGCAGCGAAAACTTTTCCCCGGAGGTAACCTCATTGCCCCAGGCAGAAGAAATTGCGGAAGCCGCCCAGATGGATCTGTTTGAAGAAAAGATCCTGACGGCGGACAACCGTGCCCGTTTCCGCATAATAGGCCAGGCTTTTGAGACCTATTGGCTGATCCAGTTTGAGGAGAAACTGCTGATGGTAGACCAGCATGCCGCCCATGAAAAGGTAAACTATGAGCGGCTGATGAAGCAGTACCGTGAAAAGAATGTGGTATCCCAGGCGTTGATGCCGTCCGTGATCGTAAGCCTGTCCGGCCAGGAGGAAACCGTGCTGAAAGAGAACCTGGATGCATTTGCCGCCCTGGGGTTTGAAGTGGAAGCCTTCGGCGGCAGCGAATATGCGCTGCGCGGGGTGCCAGTGGATCTCTACGGCTGTGACGAGCGGGAAATGTTCCTGGAGGTGCTGGACCAGCTGTCCCAGGGGACCGGGTTCGGCAATATCCGTGTCATAGAGGAGAAGATTGCTTCCATGTCATGCAAAGCGGCGGTAAAGGGAAACAGCCTGTTGAGCTTTGCGGAAGCGGAAGCTTTGATTGACGAACTCCTTACGCTGGAAAATCCCTACAATTGCCCTCACGGCAGGCCCACCATTGTCACAATGACCAAGGCCGAAATGGACAAGAAATTTAAAAGGATAGTGTGAAGCAGTTTCATTTGTATAATCGGATTTGAAAAGAAAGTTGGTTGATCCATGAGGATAGGAGCGGAAGGCAAAAAGCCTCCCATGGTCGTACTTACGGGGCCTACTGCGGTAGGGAAGACCAGGCTTTCCCTTATGCTGGCGGAAGCCGTCGGGGGCGAGATCATCTCTGCCGATTCCATGCAGGTATATCGGCATATGGATATCGGTTCGGCTAAGGTCACACAGGAAGAAATGGGGGGCATCCCCCATCACATGATCGATATCCTGGAACCTGAGGAAGCTTTTAATGTGGTGGTCTTTAAAGAAAAATGTGAGGAAGCGCTGGAAGGCATCTACGAAAGGGGGCATATCCCCATTGTCACGGGGGGGACCGGCTTTTATATCCAGGCGCTCCTGAGGGACATTGACTTTACAGAAAACCGGGAGGATACGGAGTACCGTATTTACCTGGAGGAGATTGCCCGCAGGGAGGGAGCGGAAAAGCTTCATGAGATGCTTCTTGAGACGGACCCGGAAGCCGCCCAGGCGATCCATCAAAACAATGTAAAGCGCACCATACGGGCGCTGGAATATTTCCAGCTGACAGGCCGGAAAATCTCTCAGCACAATGAACAGGAGCGGCAGAAGCCAAGCGCGTACAACTCCTGCTATTTTGTGTTGAACGACCTGCGGGAGCGGTTATATGAGCGCATCGGGCAGCGGGTGGATGAGATGCTGGAGCAGGGCCTTGTGGAGGAAGTGAGAAAACTTAAGGAAAGGGGATGCCACCGGGGCATGGTTTCCATGCAGGGGCTGGGATACAAGGAGATCCTTGCCTATCTGGAGGGGGAGTACTCCTATGAACAGGCGGTGGACATCTTGAAGCGGGATACCAGGCGCTTTGCCAAGAGGCAGCTTACCTGGTTTCGAAGGGAAGAAGGAGTTATCTGGATAAATAAACCAGAATTTGGTTATGATGAGCAGGAGATGCTGGCCTATATGCAGGAAGCGCTGCAGCGGCACGGGATCCTGCATTAGCCTTCCCGGGAGCAGAATTTTTACGGCAGAAAACAGAAAGGAACCGGAAAAGAAATGACGGATACGGACAGCATAAAAGAAATATACAAAGCCATGGGAATTTCACAGGAGGTATATGAGTACGGGGAAGCCGTTGCAGGAAAACTGCAGGAACGGTTCCGGCAGATAGACGAAGTGGCGGAATACAACCAGTTAAAGGTCCTGCGGGCGATGCAGAAGAACCAGGTCAGCGAGGCCTGCCTGCTGGGGACTACGGGATATGGATATAACGATATGGGAAGAGATACCCTGGAGGCGGTCTACGCGGATATTTTCCACACGGAGGACGCATTGGTGCGCCCACAGATCACCTGCGGCACCCATGCCCTGGCCCTGGCCCTGATGAGCAATCTCCGTCCCGGGGACGAGCTGCTTTCCCCTGTGGGAAAACCCTATGACACACTGGAGGAAGTAATCGGTATACGCCCTTCCAGGGGGTCCCTTGGGGAGTACGGAGTGGCCTACCGGCAGGTAGATCTTCTGGAGGACGGCGGTTTTGATTATGAGAAGATCAGGGAAAGTATCTGTGACAGGACGCGCCTTGTGACCATACAGCGCTCCAAAGGCTATCAGACCAGGCCCACCCTGTCCGTGGAGCGGATCGGGGAATTGATTGCATTTATCAAGGGGATAAAACCAGATGTGATCTGTATGGTGGACAATTGCTACGGTGAATTTGTAGAAAAGACGGAACCCGGCGATGTGGGGGCGGATATGGTGGTAGGCTCCCTGATCAAAAATCCCGGGGGAGGGTTGGCGCCCATCGGCGGTTATATCGCGGGGAAAAAAGAGTGCGTGGAAAACGCTGCGTTCCGCCTGACGTCCCCCGGGCTGGGCAAAGAAGTAGGGGCCTCCCTGGGTATCCTGAAAGACTTTTACCAGGGGTTGTTCCTGGCGCCCACGGTCACGGCGGCAGCATTAAAGGGAGCGGTTTTTGCGGCCAACTTATACGAGACGTTGGGATTTCCCGTGGTGCCCAACGGAAGCGAGAGCAGGCATGATATCATTCAGGCAGTCACCTTCGGCAAGCCTGAGGGCGTCATTGCGTTCTGTCGGGGGATCCAGTCCGCGGCGCCTGTGGACAGCCATGTGACGCCGGAACCCTGGGATATGCCGGGGTACGACGCAAAGGTCATCATGGCGGCGGGGGCATTCGTATCAGGCTCCTCCATCGAGCTGTCGGCAGACGGCCCCATTAAACCGCCCTATGCCGTTTATTTCCAGGGAGGGCTGACATGGCCCCATGCCAAATTCGGTATTTTAAAGTCCCTCCAGTGCCTGGCGGATGCAGGCCTGGCGGATGTGAAGTCCCTGCTTCCGATTGTTACATTATGTTGAAAAACATCAAAATAAATTCTATGAATTTTATATACAGTTTTTGAAATTTGTGGTATTATAGTTAAACGTATGAGGGAAATACTTCCATTGGGCAGGGAGTCCTTCTTACGCGTTTGCAATATGTTCTACAGGAAAGCCTTATGTAGAAGAAAAGAAGAGGAAATACTTTGAGAAGAGTAAATTGGGTACTGGTTATGCTGGTGCTGGTAGGATTTGTGATTGGCCGGTTCATCGGGACTTTCTTTGACGGGAGCTTCCTGAACTATGGACAATCCTTCGGGTTGAGTTCCCCCATGGTGCTTGATCTGGGTTTTTTTGTATTGACTTTCGGCCTGACGATCCAAATCACCATAGCGAGCGTGATCGGAGTGGTGATAGCGCTGGTGGTATACCGCTTTATCAGATAGCCAAAGGCTTTACCAGTCGGAGAAGGTTGCAGGGAGACATATATGGCAACCGAGAATCAAAACATTTTTTATCAGGCACAGTCCCTTCCCTATGAGAGGTTTCTGCGGTTTGGCCCGGAGAACCTGACGGAGGCGGAACTGCTTGCCATCATTATCCGTACCGGGACAAAAGACTGCAATGCCTTACAGTTGGCAGAGCAGGTTCTTTCACTGGCCAGATATCCGAAGGAGGGACTTCTGGGACTCTATGACGTGTCCGTAAAGGAGCTTCAGGGCATTAAAGGCATAGGCCAGGTCAAGGCGGTAAAGCTGAAATGCCTTGCGGAATTGTCCATGCGGATGAATACCGCCACCGCAAAAGAGGGGATCTGCTTCAACAGTTCCGGGCAGGTGGCAGACTATTTCATGGAAAGGCTGCGGCATAAGAATACGGAGAGCCTGGTGCTGGTCTGCCTGGATGCCAAGGGGCAGCTGATCTCGGAGCAGAAGCTCTCGGACGGGAGCGTGAGGATGACATTGATCTCACCCAGGGAGATTTTCCTGGCGGCGCTGCAAGATTGTGCGGTCAGCATCCTGCTGGTGCACAACCATCCCAGCGGTGACCCCACGCCCAGCCGGGCAGACAGGGAATTGACCTCCAATTTAAAGGAGCTGGGTGACAAAATGGATATCCCGCTGCTGGACCATATCATAATCGGCGACAACCGGTACACCAGCTTTAAGGAAGCGGCACTTATATAAATTACGGATATGATCCGCTCTGCATAACCGCCGGGGCATTCCCGGCTCGGAAAGAGTTTGCGCTGCGGACGATTCACCATTACGTTAAGAAAGGGGCTTTTGTTTTGGCAAACAACGCATTCGGTATCGACCTCGGTACCAACAACATTAAAATCTACAGCAGGGGCGAGGACCATGTTCTTGTGGAGAAGAACATGATTGCCATTGAGAATAAAAATACATTATTTGCTTATGGTGATTCCGCATTTGAAATGTATGAGAAAGCGCCCAGCAATATTCATATTTCTTATCCTTTGTCCAACGGTGTCATTGCCGACATCAAAAATATGGAGACCTTGGTACGCTATTTCATCAGTGACCTGCAGAAGGGGAACAACAAGCCTGCGGATTTCTTTATCGCAGTGCCCACGGATGTCACCGAGGTGGAGAAGCGTGCGTTTTATGACCTGATCCGGGATGCCAATGTGAAAGCCAAACGGATCATGGTAGTGGAAAAGGCAGTGGCGGACGGCCTGGGATTGGATATTGACGTCAAGAATTCACAGGGTGTCCTTGTGGTAAACGTGGGGTATGAGACTACGGAAATTTCCATCCTTTCCCTGGGAGGCATCGTGCTGAGCCGTCTGATCAAGACCGGAGGCCTGAAATTTGACGAGGCTATCCGGGCCGCAGTGCGCAAGGAGTTCAGCCTGATTATCGGGGGGAAGACCGCAGAGACGGTGAAGATATCCCTGAGCGAACTGGAGAAGGAAGAGCAGGGTGCGGTAGTCTACGGAAGGGATATTGTGACAGGGCTCCCGGTAGAGAGGGAGATCCCTACCAGGCTGGTGGATCAGTGCCTGGAAGAGCATTTCAATACCATTATCGATAATGTGAAGGTGATCCTGGAGAGAACCCCTCCCGAGCTTGCGGCGGACATTTACCGCCACGGCGTCTATCTTACCGGCGGGGCGTCCCAGGTGAGCCATTTGTCGGAGCGGCTTGCCACAGGAACGGGTTTGAAAGTGAATGTCGCCGAAAACCCTGTCACCAGCGTTGTCATGGGACTTGCCAAAATCATTAAGGACGACAACTATAAATCTGTAGCCTATGCAATTGAAGGGATGAGTAAATGAGCCCGATCATAAAAAGAAAAGGGGAGAGATTTACTTTGCCGAGTAAATATCTCCTTTTGATTTTAACCATATTGTGTACCGGCATGATGCTGATCACATTCGGGACAGATGTGTTTAACCGCCCCCTGAACACGGTGGTGGGATACGTCATCGTCCCCTTCCAGAGGGGGATCAGCTCCATGGGCGGCTGGCTTTCCAGCCGGTCTGAAGAACTGGTGCAGATCAGGACATTGCTGGACGAAAATGCCCGCCTGCGGGAGGAGATCGCCGCCCTGACAGAAGAAAATACTCTGCTCCAGCAGGATAAATACGAGCTCAACAGGATGCGGGAGCTTGTGGCGCTGAACGAGCAGTACGGCGAATATGATAAGGTGGGGGCCCGGATCATCGGAAGGGATTCCGGCAACTGGTACTCTTCTTTTGTGATCGATAAAGGGGCCGACGATGGCCTGGCAGTGGATATGAATGTCATTGCCGGCGGCGGACTGGTAGGCAGGGTGACTTCCGTAGGGCCTAACTGGGCCAAGGTGACTTCCGTTATTTCCGATAACGTGAATGTCAGCGCCATGACCCTTTCCACGGAAGATAACCTTACGGTAACCGGAGATTTAAAGCTGATGGCAGATAACTGTATCACTTTCAGCCAGCTGGTGGACAGCCAGGATAAAGTGGTGGTGGGAGACAAGGTGGTGACCTCCGATATCAGCGACAAATATCTTCCCAATATATTGATTGGGTATATCAACACCATCAATAAGGACAATAACAACCTTACGAAATCCGGCCTGGTCACGCCGGCCGTGGATTTTGAGCACTTAAGTGAAGTGCTGGTCATCACGGACCTGAAGCAGACTGTGGAATAACGTGAAATTTTCATATGGCAAAAAAGCATAAACATTTCACGATCCTGATTTGAGATTCCGCGAAGCGGAAATGGGAGTCAATGTGAATTTCCATAGGACAAGAAGCCGTGGCATGGAGGGCCTATGCTCAGAAAGATCATTGTTACATTGTTTGTATTAATCTGTTTTGTATTGCAGTGCAGTGTGTTTGACAGTTTGGCATTTGCAGGCATCATCCCCAATCTGATGATCATACTGACTTCCTCCTTCGGATTCATGAGGGGGGAGAAGGAAGGCCTTATAATTGGCTTTTTCTGCGGACTGTTAAGCGATGTGTTTTTCGGCAGTTTTTTGGGGTTTTATGCGCTGGTCTTGATGTACATAGGCTATCTGAACGGGAAGTTCAGCAAGATATTTTATCCGGAAGATATCAAGCTGCCCATTGCCCTGATCATCACCAGCGACCTGTCGTACGGAATCCTCTGTTACGGCCTGATGTTCCTGCTGCGGGGCAGGTTCCAGTTCAGCTATTATTTCATGCATGTGATCCTGCCGGAAGCAATCTACACCATCGTTATCACGATCTTTTTGTACCCCGTGATCCTCTTTGTCAACGGGAAGCTGGAAGCAAGGGAAAAAAGGAGAGCACAAAAATTTGTTTGATGAATTAAAAGATAAGATAATCAGTATAATCACCAGCAGGCTTACCCTGTTGACCCTGCTTTTCTGCCTTTTCGGCGGAGTGCTGGCATACCGCTGTTTTGACCTGCAGATTGTCCACGGGGAGGAATATCTGAACGATTTTATATTACAGATTGAAAAGACCAGGGACATTACCAGCACCAGGGGAAACATTTATGGCAGGAACGGGGAATTGCTGGCTTATAACGAGCTTGCCTATTCCGTGAAAATAGAAGATGTCTTCGAGTCCAGCGGTTCGAAGAACAGGAAACTGAATGAGACTATTTTCCGCCTGATTCAGATGGTGGAAAAGAACGGCGATAGTGTAATCACCGATTTTAAGGTTTATATTAACGAGGACGGTGAATTTGCGTATACCGCGGAGGGGACAAGCCTCTTAAGGTTCCTGGCGGATGCTTATGGGAGGCAGACCATCGGGGACCTGGAGGATTCTGAGAGGACTGCCACGGCCCAGGAGCTGATGGAATATCTCAGCAGCACGAAACGTTTTGCCATCGGAGAATATGAAACACCCGGGGATTCCAAGAGTCCGTTCCTTCCCGGAAAGGGATATTCCCAGGAGGACTGGCTGAAGATGGTGACCATCCGTTATGCCATGAGCCTTACTTCCTACCGAAAATATATCGGTACTACGGTTGCCACCAACGTCAATGAGAGGACCAGGGCAGTGATCCTGGAGAATTCCGATGTGCTGCCCGGCGTCAGCATTGAGGAGGATACGATCCGCAAATATGTGGACAGCAAATATTTTGCACATGTATTGGGTTATACAGGCAAAATCTCTTCCGATGAGCTGACTGCCCTGAATGAGGAGATGGCTGCTGTGTCCGGTAAACCCGATACATACAATATCAATGATGTGGTGGGTAAGAGCGGTATTGAAGCCTATCTGGAAACAACCCTGCAGGGGCAGAAGGGGTATGAGAAGGTAGTGGTGGACAACACGGGAAAGGTGATCACCATCCAGGAGAGGCAGGAACCACAGGCCGGCCAGGATGTCTACCTCACGCTGGATCCCGATTTGACCATAGCCGCCTATAATATTGTGGAACAGAAGCTTGCCGGCCTGGTGTCCAGCAAGATCATCAACACAAAAGAATATATAGCTTCCGCAGGTTCCGGCAGCGCTGATATCAGGATCCCGATCTATGATGTGTATTTTGCAATGTTCAACAACAGCATTATTGATGTGAAACGACTGGCCGCTGAGAATGCGAGCGAGACAGAGCGCCAGGTTTACGAAAAATACCTTACGTATAAACAGAGTGTCTATGATACCTTACTTTATGAAATGACGGAGGGGATGACTCCTTATAACAGGCTGACCAAGGAATATCAGGTGTACCAGAGTAACATTGTGACCCTGTTAAACCGCAACGGCGTGATTATGAGCGAGGCGGTCAATGCAAGCGACGCAACACAGATCGCGTGGGCCACCGATGAAGTCATCAGTTTAAACGAATATCTGAAATATTGCATTGCCCAGAACTGGATAGACGTCAGTAAGCTGGAATTGGAAGATAAGTATTCAGACTCCACTGAAATATATGCAAAATTGCTGGATTATATTATCGCATCCATAGACAAAAATACGGAATTCCAGAAGCGCCTCTATAAATATATGCTGCTCTCGGATGTGATTAACGGGAAAGATGTGTGCATGATACTTTGTGAGCAGAACAGGGTAGACATACCGTTGGAGGATGAGGAGGCTTTGTATTCCGGAAAGATGAACGCCTTTACGTTTATGAAAAAGCGAATCGACAATCTGGACATTACTCCGGCACAGCTGGCGCTGGATCCCTGTAATGCCTCTGTAGTCATCACGGACGTAAATACAGGGGATGTGCTTGCAATGGTCTCTTATCCCGGGTACGACAACAACAAGATGGCAAATTCCATTGATGCGGACTATTATGCCCAGCTGAATGCCGATAAGTCGAATCCCATGCTAAACTATGCCACACAGTATAAAGCGGCGCCGGGGTCTACCTTTAAGATGGTCTCGGCCACGGCAGGGTTAATGGAAGGTGTCACCGATCTGTATATGAGGGTGGACTGTACGGGTACTTTTACGGAGATCGAGCCGCCCCCAAGGTGCTGGAAGCGATCCGGCCATGGCAACGAAACGCTGACTACGGCTATCAGGGATTCCTGCAATTACTATTTCTTTAACGTGGGTTACCAGCTTTCCACCAGGTCGGGAATCTACAATGAGACGGAGGGGTTAAATACCCTATACCGGTACGCGGATCAATTTGGCCTGACGGAGAAATCCGGTGTGGAGATTGCGGAGTGGGAGCCTGAGCTGTCGGATATAGACCCTGCACGTTCCGCTATCGGCCAGGGCACAAACAGTTTCACTACCGCAGGGTTGGCGAGGTATGTCACTGCTGTGGCAAACAGCGGCACCTGCTATGACCTTACACTGATCGACAAGATCACCGACTCTGAGGGCACATTGGTCCAGGAGTTTGAACCGGATATACGCAATACGGTGGACCTGCCTGAGGAATATTGGAATGCCATCCATCTGGGCATGCGCCAGGTGGTGGAAAACAAATCATATTTCAATAACCTGGCAGTGGCTGTGGCAGGTAAGACAGGAACCGCGGAACAGACTTCTTCCCGGCCGAACCATGCGCTGTTTGTGTGCTATGCGCCATACGAACAGCCTGAGATCGCGGTTGTGACCAGGATACCTTTCGGATATTCCTCGGACCATGCGGCACAGGCCACCAGGGACATCCTGAAATACTACTACGGCCTGGCGGAGGAAGACGAACTGATCACCGGTACCGCTGACGCCCCCGACGGCGGAATATCCAATGAATTGTAAAGAGATAAAACGGTAAGCGTTCACGGAAGGGTGGGTGAATGAACGGAATGAAAGACGCAGTATTGATCAAAAGTTTTCCTAAGGGCATTTCGCTCTATCTGAATGAAGAAGCTGCCTTTGAGGATATTCTGGAGGAGCTTGCCCGCAAATTCTCCGGGGCAAAAAGCTTCTTTGGAACGGCATGCATGGCCCTCTCCATAGACGGCAGGGAAGTGGGGAATGCGGAAGAGATTGCTATTCTGGACACCATTCACCAGAACAGCAACCTGAGCATAGCCTGCATTGTGGGCAGGGATGAGGCAGCCAACAAAAATTTTATCAAGGCCCTTGCCCATATGGAGAAAAAGCTTAGCGGCGGAGAGGACGGCCAGTTCTTTAAAGGCAGCCTGAAGAACAACGAAGTCATAGAAACGGAAAACAGCATTATCGTCCTGGGGGATGTATACCCCGGGAGCGCGGTTATCAGCGCAAGGAATATCATTATATTGGGCGGACTCTACGGTGAAGCCTATGCAGGCGGAAACGGCATGAAGGGAGCCTTTGTTGCAGCGCTTGAAATGGAGCCGGAAAGAATCAAGATCGGCGATTTCAAATATAAAACAGGTACAAAACAGTCAAAATGGAGCATACGCCCAAAGGTACAGCCGAAGATTGCATATGTGAAGAACGACAAGATTATCTTTGAACCTTTTACGAAAGATTTGCTGAGTTCCTTTTAAGCATTTGCCCGGCGGCGCAGCCGCCGGACAAAGAAAGGATTCGGAGGACGACAACTATATTGACAAAATCAGAATGGAGGATTTGTGGAATGGAAAGTCAGGTCATTGTCGTCACTTCAGGGAAAGGCGGTGTGGGGAAGACCACCACATCGGCAAACGTCGGAACAGGTCTTGCAAAGCTTGGGAAAAAGGTATGCCTCATCGATACGGATATCGGGCTGCGTAACCTGGATGTAGTGATGGGGTTGGAAAACCGCATTGTCTATAATCTGGTGGATGTGGTGGAAGGAAACTGCCGCGTAAAACAGGCGCTGATCCGTGATAAGCGCCACCCCGGGTTGTATCTAATGCCTTCGGCACAGACCAGGGATAAGTCGGCCGTATCCCCGGGACAGATGATAAAAGTCATCGAACACTTAAAGGAACAATTTGATTATATCATTCTGGACTGCCCGGCCGGCATCGAGCAGGGTTTCCAGAATGCCATAGCCGGCGCTGACAGGGCGCTTGTGGTCACCACTCCGGAAGTATCGGCGATCCGTGATGCGGACCGGATTATCGGGTTGCTGGAGGCAAACGGGTTTAAGCAGATGGATCTGATCCTGAACCGTCTCAGGATGGATATGGTACGGAAGGGAGATATGATGTCGGCGCAGGACGTGGTGGATATTCTGGCCATCCCTCTGATCGGGATTGTCCCCGATGACGAGAACGTGGTCATTTCCACCAGCCAGGGTGAGCCTCTGGTTGGCAGCGACTGCCCGGCCGGACAAGCTTACGCAAATGTGGTGCTGCGGGTGGAGGGGAAGGAAGTTCCCTTCATGAATTTTGAAAAGAGCATTTCTTTCTGGACAAGGGTAACGGGTATTTTTCACAAAGCATAAGGAGGAGCAGTGAAATGAGACATTTCTTTCGCAGAAAAAGCTCCTGCCAGATTGCAAAGGACAGACTGAAGATCCTGCTGATCTCGGACAGGGTCAATTGCTCGCCGGAAATGATGGAGCTTATCAAGAATGATATTGCCAAGGTGATATCAAAGTATATGAAAATAGACGCGGAAAACATAGAAATCCAGATCAGTACCGTGGGAAGCAAGACGGGAAAAGGCGCAAACGGCAAGCATCCGATGTTGTATGCAAATATCCCTATCCTGGATACCACAGCGCAGGAGCATGCGGTAAATGCAAAGTGATTTTATATACGGTGGTCTGTGTCTGCGCGCTGCCTGGCGGATATTCCCAGGCAGCGCAGAAATGGTGATAGATTGAAAAATCATGCTGACACACTGATTTTCAATCGGCAATTTGAGTCAAAGCAGGGATTGCCTTGACCGCAGTGGGAAATTTGAGATTTTCGACGCGTGTCATCCCAGTAAACTGCTCTGACATGGGGATTGGTATGTTCAAAAACTACAGGATAAGAGACTATGATTTTAAATTGGTACTCATGCTGATTACATTGGCCACCATCGGGATCATGGCAATCGGAAGCGCAGAAGAGCTGCTTTGGAAAAAACAATTGGCAGGTGCGGCGGCCGGGATTGCGGCTATGATTGTGATATCTTTTTTTAATTACTCATGGGTATTGAAATTCTATTGGCTGATGTATTTGGTAAACATCGGCCTGTTAGGTTTGGTTATGTTTTCCGGCGCCGGAGATGATGCCAAGGGAGCGCAGCGCTGGCTGGAAATCGGGTCGTTGAGATTCCAACCTTCAGAAACTGCGAAAATTTTGTTGATTTTATTCTTTGCACAGTTTATTATGAAATATAAGAAGAAAATCAACACAGTCGGGTTCATTGGCTGTTCTGTCATATTGGCTGCAATTCCATGGGTTATGATTTATAAACAGCCGGATTTGTCTACCAGTATTGTAGTGGTTGTTGTATTCTGTTTTGTAATGTTTGCGGGGGGCATAAGCTGGAAACTGGTGGTCAGCGCCTTTGCCGTTGCCATTCCGGCCGTTGCCATTGTCATTTCGCTGGCGCTGCAGCCGGACAACGATATTTTGACAGAGTATCAAAGGGGCCGCATCCTCTCTTTTGTCAACCCTCAGGAATATGCCACTACTCTGGCGTACCAGCAGCTGAATTCCGTAACGGCCATTGCATCGGGGCAGTTGGAGGGCAAGGGTTATAAGAATAACGAAATCACCTCTGTAAAAAACGGAAATTTTATCTCGGAGGCCCGGACGGATTTTATTTTTGCGGTAATAGGAGAAGAATTTGGGTTTAAGGGGAGTATTACCGTTATCATCCTCCTTATGGGCATCGCGCTGGAATGCGTCTCTGTTGCCAGAAAGGCGAAAGATACCGCGGGGACGGTCATTGCGGCAGGGATGGGAGGCCTGGTGGCCTTCCAGGGATTTGTCAATATCGGCGTGGCAACCTTTATCCTGCCCAATACGGGACTGCCGCTGCCTTTTGTAAGCTATGGCCTGACTTCGCTGATGAGTCTTTTTATGGGTATGGGGTTTGTATTGAATGTAAGACTTCAGGCCAAGAGAGCAAAATAGAAATATAGGGGTAAAATTGGAAAGTTACATTTTCAATTTACGTATTTGGGCCAGTCTCCCATAGGAAAGGCCCATGCGGGAAAGGCAAGGGTATAAATTTGATGAATATCGCGTTGATCGCACATGATGCCAAGAAGAAACTGATGCAGAATTTTTGTATTGCGTACAGGGGGATACTGAGCAAAAACGAATTATATGCCACCGGTACGACAGGCCGTCTGATTGAAGAGGTTACGAACCTGAACGTGCATAAATTCCTTGCAGGGCATCTGGGCGGTGAGCAGCAGATCGGCGCCCAGATTGAGCACAATCAGATCGATCTCGCCATTTTCCTCAGGGATCCGCTGACGCCGAAATCCCATGAGCCCGATGTCAACAATGTGGTAAAACTGTGTGACATGCATAACATTCCGCTGGCAACAAATCTTGCCACGGCGGAGCTTCTGATTAAATCACTCGACAGAGGAGACATGGAGT